>APMI01000216.1_pt1 | contig 56441 bp, 53 predicted proteins | sample 667938 | NCBI WGS metagenome assembly APMI01 (sample SAMN01084076, study PRJNA167559) | wastewater metagenome | biome: Wastewater | place: Denmark: Ejby Moelle, Odense | collected 2011-11-28
TAGACCGGTCTCGTGCTGGCGGCCCGCCCGCCGCTGGAACCCGTCGAACTGGCGGGCGCACCCTCGGGCAGCGTCTTCCGGATGCCCGCGCTTTCCGGCTCCTGGGCGCGATGTCTGGAGGGTCTGCGCCACCCGCACACCCAGCGGATACGGCCAATCACCTTCGACCACGCCGTCGCCAGTGGCCGTGACGACGTCGTGCTCGTCCATTTGAACCATCGCCTGGTGCAGATGTGCCTACGCCTGCTGCGCGCGGAGATCTGGGCGCAGGACGACGTGAAGAAATTGCATCGTGTCACCGTCCGCACGGTGCCTGACGCGCAGATCGACGGCCCTGCCGTGGTCGTCGTCTCGCGGCTGGTGGTCACGGGCGGCAACCATCATCGGCTGCACGAAGAGCTGACGGTGTCGGGCGGCTACCTTCGGGATCAAGCTTTCCGGCGCGAAGAAGGCGTTACCCGCGTCCAGCAATGGCTGGATGAGGCAAAGCCCATCACCGCAGCCCCATCCTTGTTCGATGCACTTCGCACCCGCTTCGACCGCCAGCAGGAAGCCATCCTGAAAGCCGTCGATGCCCGTTCGAAGGAACGCCTCAGATTCCTGACCAACACGCTCCAGACCCGTAAGCAGCAGGAGATCGACGACATCGGCACCGTGCTGGACGATCTGGAAAGGGCCATCCAGTCCGAACTGAAGAAGGAGCGGCAGCCCGAACAGCTCTCGCTCTTCACCGAGGACGAGCGCACACAGCTCCGCCGCGACATCGCGGCACTGGAAGCGCGCCTCGCGCGCATTCCCGATGAGCGCCGGATGGAAACGCTCGCCATCGAAGCTCGCTACGCCAAGCTCTACGACCGCACCTTCCCTGTGGCCGTGATCTTTGTCGTGCCGGAGTCTGCCGGAGGTGTCGCATGAGCATGCACCACGAATGGCTCTCGCTGATCGAGATTTCCGGCCCGTTCCTCGCCGTCCCCGTCCTGAAGGAGGTCTTCCCGCAGGGGTTGGAAGAACTCGACGCAGCCAAGCGCAAGCGACTGCGCCAAGCCTACGACGAATGGCACGAAGCTCAGGAAAAGGACGATCCGCGCTTTGCCGATCTGCATACGGCATGGATCGATGAAGTCCTGTCGCGCGGACTGGAGCTCGACGAGGACGGTCGTGGCGATGTGCTGAAGGGCAAGGACTGGTGCGCCACGCATTCGAACGTCAGCTTGCCCGAGCATGGAGTCAGCCTGTCGCCTGATTTCGCTGTCGTTGGCAATGACGACAAGCCGCTGATGCTCGTCCACGCCTACGGGTCAGACGTCGATCTCGATGCCACCTCGAAGCTGGACGGCTGGGCCAGCACACCGGCGGAACGCATGGTGACGCTCTGCCGCGCCACGGGATGCCGTCTCGGCCTCATCACCAACGGCGAACGCTGGATGCTGGTCGATGCGCCGGAGTGCGCGGTCACCACCTTCGCCAGTTGGTATGCGCGCATCTGGGGTCAGGAGCCAGTCACCCTCCAAGCCTTCGTCCACCTCTTGGGCATCCGGCGCTTCTTCGTGGACGAGTCCGAACGACTCCCCGCGCTGTTCGATCGCTCGCTGAAGTTCCAGGACGACGTGACCGACGCCTTGGGCGAGCAGGTGCGGCGCGCCGTCGAAGTGCTGATCCAGGCGCTCGACAAGGCCGACCAAGACCGCAGCCGCGAGTTGCTGCGCGGCGTGAAGGAAGCCGAACTCTACGACGCCGCGCTGACGGTGATGATGCGGCTGGTCTTCCTCCTCTCCGCCGAGGAGCGCGGCCTGCTGCTCCTGGGCGACGAACGCTACGAGGCGAACTACGCGCTCTCGACCTTGCGTATGCAATTGCGCGCTGAATCGGACGAGATTCTGGAGCGCCGCTGGGACGCATGGTCACGTCTGCTGGCCGTGTTCCGCGCCGTGTATGGCGGCATTGAGCACGAAAACCTGCGCCTGCCCGCATTGGGCGGCTCGTTGTTCGACCCGGACCGTTTCCCCTTCCTCGAAGGCCGATCCAAAGGCTCCAACTGGCGCATCGACGTCGCCAATCCGCTGCCCATCGACAACCGCACCGTCTTGCTGCTGCTCGAAGCCATCCAGCAATTCCAGGGGCGCACGCTGTCCTACCGGGCGCTGGACGTCGAACAGATCGGCTACATCTATGAGGGCTTGCTGGAACGCACCGTCAAGCGCACCGCCGAGGTCACTCTGGAACTCGACGCCACCAAGAGCGCCCAGTCACCTTGGGTCACTCTGGCCGAACTCGAATCGGCTCGGTTGGACGGTGCCGAAAGACTCGCCGAACTGATCCAGCAGCGCTCTGGTAGTTCCGCCAGTCGCGTACGCAACGATCTGGCTCGTCCCATTGACGATGCGCTCGCCGATCGGGTGCTGACGGCCTGCCACGGTGATACGGCGCTACGCGATCGCATCAAGCCCTTTGGCCATCTGGTTCGCACCGATCCTTGGGGCTACCCGCTGGTCTATACCGCTGGGGCCTTCATCGTCACCACCGGCTCCGACCGGCGCGAGACCGGCACCCACTACACGCCGAGATCCCTCACCGAAGCTATCGTCGCCGAGACGCTCACGCCCATCGCCTACGTCGGCCCGGCGCAAGGTACTCCGCGCGCGAACTGGATGCTGAAATCGCCCGACGAACTGCTCGACCTGAAAATCTGCGACCCGGCGATGGGTTCGGGCGCGTTCCTCGTCCAAGCCTGCCGCTGGCTGGCCGACCGGCTGGTTGAGGCATGGGCGCAAGCAGAGGCGCACGGCCGCATGGTCGGCATCAATGGGAAGTTGGTGGATGCCGACGCCAGCGAAGAACCACTGCCACGCGACACCGAGGCACGCACCGTCGTCGCCCGCCGCCTCATCGCCGAACGCTGCCTCTACGGCGTCGATCTGAACCCGTTGGCGGTCGAGCTGGCCAAGCTCTCCATCTGGCTGGTGACGCTGGCCAAGGGGCGTCCCTTCGGCTTCCTCGACCACAACCTGCACTGTGGCGACAGCCTGCTCGGCATCCATCGGCTGGATCAACTCACGCAGCTTTCGATGAATCCCACCGGCCAGGGCCAGCTACGCCTGTTCGGCCAGAACGTTGAGCAGGCCGTGCGTGAGGCCATCGAACTACGCTCGCGCCTGCGTGAGATGCCGATCCGCGACATCCGCGACGTGGAAGCCATGGCGCATCTGGACGCCGACGCGCGCCGCAGGCTCGAAGTACCGGAATGCATCGCCGATGCCTTTATCGGGGAGGTGTTCGCATCGGCCGGCGGCACGGCACTGGAGAACGCGCTGGCGTCACTGACCATCCAGGCCGGGCAGGCCATCGATGGCGACCGCGAAGTGCTCGCCTCGATGCGCCGGAGATCGGTTGTCGCGCTCTCGACCGATCTGTCTGCCGACAAGCCTGCGCGTCGGCCTTTCCATTGGCCGTTGGAGTTTCCGGAGGTGTTCGCGCGCGAGCGCGGTGGCTTCGACGGCATGGTCGGCAATCCGCCCTTCTTGGGAGGAAAGCGCATCACCGGCGTCGCGGGCACTGCTTTCCGCGATTGGCTGGTTGCTCACATAGCCGAGGGGCGGCGCGGCTCGGCGGATCTGGTCGCCTATTTCTTCCTGCGAGCATTGAGCCTGCTGCGCGACGGTGGCGGCTTCGGGCTGCTCGCGGTCAACACCATCGCGGAAGGCGACACGCGGCAGCTCGGGCTAGAGGCCATGATCGGCGCGGGTGCCGTCATCCATGCAGCCTACCCGAACGAGCCCTGGCCTGGAAAGGCAGCGGTCGTCACCAGCCGTGTGCATTTCCACAAGGGCGAGTGGCGGGGCGAACGCTCGCTGCTCGGGCGACCGGCTCCCTTCATATCGGCTTTCCTGTCCGATCGTGAGGAATGGAGTCCGAAGCGCTTGAAAGCCAACGAGGGCATCGCGTATCAAGGCTCAATCGTGCTCGGCATGGGTTTCGTGCTTTCACCGGATGAAGCACAACGGATGCAGGATGCCGACCCGAAGAACGCCGACGTCATCTTCCCTTACGTCAATGGTGATGATCTCAATTCAGACCCCGGACAGCGTCCGAGCCGCTGGGTGATCAACTTTTGGGATTGGCCAGAAGAGCGCGCACGAGCGTACAAGTTGCCCTGGCAATGGATTGAGGAGCGAGTCAAGCCGGAACGACAGCGTTGCAACGAGAAAGGTGGATTTGTCCTGCGGAATCCACTGCCGGTTCGCTGGTGGCAGTACGCCGACAAGCGTCCCGCCTTGTATCACGCCATCGGCCGCGGTCACTATTTTGATCGCCATCCAAACGAGTGGAATCTCGCTCACGAGCAAAGGAGCGTCCTCACGTGCTCCCTCGTATCAAAGTTTCTCGGCATTGCGGTCGTTGATGCTCAGTGGGTCTATGCACATAGGCTCGCTGTCTTTGCTACTGATTCAATGGCCGTCTTTGCGTTCTTGGCATCTTCCATAAATGATGTGTGGGCACGGAAAAATTCTTCGTCCCTGGAGACTCGGCTGAACTACTCGCCGAGTGATGCATTCGAGACTCTGCCTCTCGCCGATCTTTCCGACCAACGTCTCGCCGAAATTGGAACTTGCTACGAGGCTACCCGGAGAGACATCTGTGCAGAGTTTGGTCTAGGTCTCACTGCTCTCTATAACCGATTCCATGCGAATACAGAGCATGGCCTTCGCATTGAAGGACTACGCGCTTTGCAGCGCGAACTGGACATCGCCATCACGCGTGCATATGGCTGGGATGACCTTGATCTCGGTCACGGCTTCCACGAAGTGCCGTATCTGCCGGAGCACGACCGTGTCCGCTTCACCATTTCGGAAGCTGCGCGCGTTGAAGTGTTGCGGCGGCTGTCGGAGCTGAACCGTCAGCGTTACGAGGAAGAGGTCACAAACGGATTGCACAGCAGCAAGACCGCCGGTTCCGGGACCCACAAGCCTCGCGCCGCACGTATAGAGCGAACACCCCCGCGCCAGCCGTCATTCGACTTCGATGCCGGTCCGGCCAACGAAGGCGCCTACCTCGCAGTCGCCGAGCCCCGAGCCAACTATCGGATCGGCGCAGCACACGCCATCGTCGAATACCTAGAGGGCCATCCCGGCTGGCACGCCAAATCCGACATCCTTGACGCTACCCGCATCACGGACAGCCAGTGGAACGCTGCGACCGCCGCCCTGATTTCGAGCGGTAGGGTCGAACGCCAGGGAGAAAGGCGCGGCGCGCGCTACCGCATCCAGCCCGGCAACGGGGACAACCGTCACGAGGGGACGTCATGACTCGAACCCAAGCCACGCCGACGTTCGAGATGACCGTCGATCTCAACGTCCTCGAACACCTCGGCATCAACCTCTACAGCAACATCGCCGCCGTCCTGACCGAAGCGGTGGCCAACGCATGGGACGCGGATGCGTCGAGTGTGCAGATTCGCGTCGATCCAAACAGCGAATGGATCGAGATCGAAGACGATGGCATCGGCATGTCCGTCGATGACCTGAACGGCAAGTACCTGCGTGTCGGCTATCGCCGCCGCGACGAGGACGCGGAGCATGGGCGCAGGACCGCCAAGGGCCGCCCGGCCATGGGCCGCAAGGGCCTGGGCAAGCTGTCGCTGTTCTCGATCGCAAACGTCATCGAGGTGCAGTCCTCCAAGAACGGTGACACGCACGGCTTTCGCATGAGCGTGCCGGGCATTCACGAGGCAGTGCAGGAAAAGCGCCCATACCACCCAGAGCCTCTGGCGAGCGAAACGCTCACCGTGACGCGGGGTACGAAGATCGTGCTGCACGAAATCAAGCGGCAGCGCCTCGGCAAGGGGGTGAGCGCGTTGCGCAAACGCCTCGCCCGGCGCTTCTCGATCATCGGTCAGGCCAACGGCTTCGAGATCAAGATCGACGGTCAGCCCATCACGGCGGCCGATCGCGGCGACTTGCCCAAAGTCCAGTTCCTCTGGACGTTCGAGGGTCACGAACCAGAGGCCAACACCATCTCACACGTCATGGAGCGCGAATCGCTGTCTGCCCGCTTCGATGCGTGGGATTCGGCATGGCGCGTGAGCGGCTGGCTCGGCACCGCACGCAAGCCCAAGGACCTCGACGACGACGAAGCTGGCAATCTCAACGGCATCGTGGTCTTCGCCCGAGGCCGCCTGTTTCATGAAAACGTGCTCGACCGTCTGAACGACGGACGGCTCTACACGAAATATCTCACCGGGCAGATCGAGGCGGACTTCCTCGATGCCGACGATCAGCCGGACATCGCCACCAGCGACCGCCAGCGCGTGCAAGAGGACGACGAGCGGTACATCCAGTTGATCTCTTTCCTCGGATCACAGCTCAACAAGCTCGAAAAGCGCAGGAACGAATGGCGCAGGAAGCACGAGGTTGAGAAGGCGAAGGAAACATCTCCAGCCCTCGCCGAGTGGCTGGAGACGCTGCCTGAGGGCTACAGGAAGAGCGCGGAGACGCTGATCGCCAAACTGAGTGCGCTGCCGGTCGATGACGAAGACGACCGCAAGCTCATGTACCGGCACGGCATCCTGGCTTTCGAGCGCATGAAGTTGCGCGGCTCGGCGGAGGAGTTCGTGACGAGCGTGGAGAGCGCAGACCGGCTGCTGGCCGTGCTCGCCGACCGGGACTCATTGGAAGCCTCGCTCTACCGCGACATCGTGAAGTCGCGTCTGGACGCGATCCGCGACTTTCAAACCATCATCGACGAAGACGCGAAGGAACGGGTGCTCCAGAAGTACCTGTTCGACCATCTCTGGCTGCTCGATCCTGCGTGGGAACGCGCCACGGGCAGCCCGATTATGGAGTCGCGCTTGACGACGGAAGGCGTGCTGATCGAAGACATGACCGAGAAAGAGCGCCTGGGCCGTGTCGACATCGCCTACCGCACCAATGCAGGCAAGCACGTCATCGTCGAACTGAAGAAGGTCGGCCGCAAGATGGGCTTGCTCGAACTGGTGGAGCAAGGCCAAACCTATGTCGACAAGCTGATGAAGATTTTGCGTGAGCAGAACCAGACCAGTCCCGACATCGAGGTGATCTTCGTCCTCGGCAAGGCCGTCGACGAAGAAGCATCCAACCCGGATCGCCTCAAGTCGTCAATGGCATCAATCTCACCGGGCAGTCGTATCGTCCATTACGGCACCCTGATCCGTGGCGCGCAGGAGGCCTATTCCAGAGCAAGGCGCTCGACAAGCTCGAAAAGATCGTGGACAGGATTTGAGGTAGCCGAGGTATGACAAGAACTCCAAACGCATGGATCGCCATCGACCAAGGTCTCGGCACCGATCGCAGGCTCGCGCCTTACACGCTGGTCTCGAAGGGTGATCGCTCCCTGTATCAGGCCGTCGCCGATGACGATTGGGTGATCGTGCTGAACCCCACCGGGGAGATCACCCGTGCCGGGCGTGCGCTGCGAGTTCGCTCCGACCTAGAAACCACCACTCTATTCTTCGATCAGGTGTCCGTCATCAACGCTCCGGTGCCGGTCGCCAGCGTCTCCCTGGCTCCGCCGTCGTCGGGAAGCATCGGTCGCATCCAGTGGGAGGAATTCGTCGCGGCCTTGTCCACGGCGCTGCGCCAGACGGTGGACGGAGTGCCGCCGGTCGAGGATCGAACCTACATCCGCGAGCTGCTGCAACTTGCCGTTGTGGACGACCTGCTCGGTCCGGCGGGCGGCCCGCACGAGCGCATCGTGGACATGGGCGTGCGAGACCGCTATCTGGTCGGCAAGCTGGCACCGCGTGAGGATGCCAAGGGCGGCATCGAGGGGTTGGAAGGCCCGTTGGCTGAGGACGAGGTCGAGGAACCCTCCGATCCCATCGTGCCCGGCCAGCACGAACCCGGTGCAGAGTTTGGGACGGCGACCGGACGGGTGGAGCCTGAGGCCGACTCGACGGACGAGATCGAAGCCGCCAGCAATCAGTCACTGGTGCCGAGCAGCTTCGGCATGACCTTCTGCGTCGATGGCGACGTCGAGCGCATCGAGATAGAGGCGGCCTGGGGAAGCTACGAGCGAGTTCCAAACGAGGAACATGAGCTGACGCGCCCCAGCGGACAGAAAGCCAAGGTTTGGCAACGCATCCCCTGCGGCGGGAAGCTGGTGCTGCCGCTCACCGAAGGCTTGATTCCTCATCAGGCACCGGACGCGAATCGTCCGGCTGTGCGGATACAGGGTTCCATCCGTGCCAAGAACACCAACGGCGACCGTTTGGTGACGCTGTTTCTGATCAACGCCCAGGAGGAGCCCGACGCCAACCGCGATACCGCGTGGTTGTTCCAACCGGAACTGATCGTGCGCGCGGAAGCGGAGGCTTCCAATCGCGCCATCTTCCGCCGCCGCCCCGTGTTGAATGCCGACGGCATGGATGCCGAGCGTGAATCGCTGGAAATGATCTACCGCAACCGCGTGGAGTTCGCGGTCGGACACGGCGTCGCCGTCCATGCCGAGACGGCGGACGACGTGAATCTGGCCACCGAAGTGCGCACTACCGTGCTGCCTCAATACGAAGTGCAGGTCACGGAGACACCGGGACTCGACGCCGCAGACCGCCCAGCGATGAAGGCGATGGTGGCGAGCGGTCTGCTCGACATGCAGCGCCTCGCCACATTGGGCGTCGATGAGTTGGTCGCCGCCCTGAACGTACTGACGAACGACTACACCGCGTGGATCGCCGAGCAGCGCGTCCGCATCGGCGAGGACGTGGTCGGGTATGACACTTCGGCTGCACAGGCGTTGGATCGGTGTCAGGAAATCCAGAAGCGTCTACAGCAGGGCATCGACACGCTGAAGAGCGATGAAAAGGCACTGGCGGCTTTCCGTTTCGCCAACAAGGCGATGGCCATCCAGCGCGTGCGCAGCCAGTACGCGCTCGAAGTACGGCGAGGCCGGGACGTCTCCGTAGATCAATTCGATCTGCCGAAGAACCGTAGCTGGCGTCCTTTCCAGTTGGCGTTCCTGCTGCTGTCGATTCCATCGCTGGCCGATCCAACGAATCCGGATCGCGTGCAGCCGATGGAAGCCCATGCCGATCTGCTGTGGTTCCCCACCGGTGGTGGCAAGACCGAGGCATACCTTGGCGTGGCGGCGTTCACCATGGCGATCCGACGCCTGCAAGGCAAGCTCGGTGGCTACGACGCCTCTCGTGGCCTCGCCGTGATCATGCGCTACACGCTGCGCCTGCTGACCTTGCAGCAATTCCAGCGCGCTACTGCGTTGATCTGCGCGATGGAGGTGCTGCGGCGCGATGCGTTGGTAGCTGGTGATTCGTCCTTGGGCCATGAGCCTTTCACCATCGGCCTGTGGGTCGGCAACAAGGTGACACCGGGCACGACCGAAGACAGTCACCGCGCCATCGAGGACATCCGCAATCCCGGCAGGAATCACGCCGGGGCAACGTCTCCTGCGCAACTGACCAGTTGTCCGTGGTGCGGCTCGGACATTGCGCCGGGACGCGAAGTGGATGTGGACAAGGATCGAGGGCGCACCTTGGTCTACTGCGGCGACAAGAAAGGTCGCTGCGAGTTCTCTCGCGGTAAATCCGCCAAGCTCCCGCACCCCGGCATCCCAGTGTTGACAGTGGACGAAGAGATCTACCACCGCCCGCCGACGATGATGATCGCCACCGTGGACAAATTCGCCATGATGGCGTGGCGGGGACAGGTGCGCACGCTATTCGGTCGGGTGAGCCAGGAATGCGAGCGCCACGGTCTGCTGTGGCACAAAGCGGACTGCTGCACTGGCAATCACACCGCCGGGAAGGGTCTGCCTGCCGTCAAGGTCAGAAACGTTGCGCCGATCCGGCCGCCCGATCTGATCATCCAAGACGAGTTCCACCTCATCAGCGGCCCGCTGGGCACGATGGTCGGCCTGTACGAATCCGCCGTGGATGAGCTGTGTGGGTGGACGTTGGATGACAAGACGGTCAAGCCGAAGATCGTCGCGTCCACGGCGACCGTGCGCAAAGTCAAGGAACAGGTAAACAACGTGTTCATGCGGCGTGTGTCGGTGTTCCCGCCGCACGGCTTGGACGTGGAGGACAACTACTTCTCGGTGCAGCGTCCGATCGAAGAGCGGCCCGGACGCCGCTATCTCGGCGTGTGTTCGCCCGGCAGTTCGCGGCCCGCGATGCTGATTCGCGTCTATACCGCCTTCCTCACTGCAGCGCAGGCGCTGTTCGACCGTTTCGGTGAGCCCGCCGATCCGTACATGACCATGGTCGGCTATTTCAATTCGCTGCGCGAGTTGGGCGGCATGCGACGTTTGGCCGAGGACGACGTGCAGACGCGTTCCTACCGCGTCCAGATGAGTATGGTCGAACGGCCCGCGCTCGCACAGCGCAGCGTCAACAACATCCGCGAGCTGACGTCACGCGTCTCCAGTCAGGATATCCCGAAGTACCTCGACGATCTCGAGGTCAAGTTCAAGGCCGCGTTCGATGCGAGTGCCGGGAAGTACGTGACGAAATGGAACGAAGGCGACACCCGCGCGATCGACGTGGTGTTGGCAACCAACATGCTGTCGGTCGGTGTGGACGTGAATCGCTTGGGCCTGATGGCGGTCAACGGCCAGCCCAAGGGCACGGCGGAATACATCCAGGCCACCAGCCGCGTGGGGCGCTCCTTCCCCGGCTTGGTTTGCACGGTGCTCACATGGGCACGTCCGCGCGACCTCTCGCACTACGAAACCTTCGAGCACTACCACGCCACCTTCTACAAGCATGTGGAAGCGCAGTCCGTGACGCCATTCTCGCCACGTGCCATGGATCGGGGCCTGACCGGCGCGCTCCTGAGCCTGATGCGCCTGGATAACGACGCCTTCAGCCCGAACGTGGGCGCGGGCGAGTTGGATAAGTCCGACAAGCCGGAGATCCTTGACGCCATCGATGTGCTGGTCAGGCGTGCATGGAACGTCAGCGATACGACCACCATCAAGAGTCTGGCCGAGCGTGAGCTGAAGGAGCGTGCGGACGAATGGGCGAAGGAAGTGAGCGTTCCCGGCCGGATGTTGGCCTACGAAAAGCGAGGCGCACAGGCGGCGACGATGGTCGGGCTGCTCAAGTCGCCGGGCATCCATGCTTGGGACAACTGGACGGTTCCGATGTCGATGCGTGAAGTGGAGCCGGGCGTGCGCCTGATCATGAATACGGGGCACATCTCGGACGACCACGGGTGGAAGCCGCGTCCGGTGCCGAAGGATGAGGACTGACCATGACCACGAATCGAACACCCGTCGGGGAAGTCCGCCCCAGCCAACTGCTCTGGACATACGGGCCGGGCGCACTGATCGATCTGCCGAGCCTCTCGGTGGTGACACTGGGCATCGATCAGTGGGAGAAAGTCAGGTGCCAGCCCATCGGCGAGCCCCGCCTGCTCGCCGCCGTCCGCAAGGTTCTCGGGTCGCAGGTGGAGAACCTGCGCGTGCCGCCGTTCCAGAAGAGTGAACTGGTCGATCCTTGGTCGGCGGAGGCGAACATCGGTGTTCCCGTCCGCCCGTTTCCGCGCTGGATGCGCTGCGTGAAGTGCGGTCTGCTGTCGCCCTTCGACGCGGGGCTGTTCGAGATCAAGGAAAACCGCTTCCGTCCGGAACGAACCCGCTTCGTCCACAAGGGGTGTCGTGGCTCCAAAGGCGACCAGTCCTCGAAGGACGCCGACGCCGTTCCGGCGCGTTTTCTCTTGGCTTGCCGCGACGGCCACCTTGACGATTTCCCTTGGCATTACTTCGTCCACGGTGGCAACAACTCTTGCAAGGGCACGCTGCGCTTCTTCGAGAGCGGGGCTTCGTTGCAGACCGAGAACCTGTGGGTGAAGTGCGATGCCTGCGGCGCATCGCGCAGCATGGCACACGCCTTCGGCAAGGCAGGAAAGGAAAACCTGCCGAGTTGCCGAGGCAGACATCCTCACCTCAATCATTTCGACGAAGAGTGCGACGAGGAAGCGAGGGCAGTCCTGCTGGGTTCGACGAACAGTTGGTTCCCGATCACCTTGTCGGCGCTTGCCATCCCTCAGGCCAAAGACCCGCTCGGCCAACTGATTCAGGACGGATGGGAGTTCTTCGACGATCTGGATTCGGAGGCCGCCGTCGCGGTGACGGTGAAGACATTGAAGAAGACCGGAGCCTTGCCGGGCATCGACAAGTACCCGCCGTCGGATGTCTGGGCGGCCATCGAAGCCCATCGCAATGGCGGCGGGCAAGAGGTCGTTGGTGAGGCCGACATCAAGGGGCCGGAGTGGGAAGTGCTGACGGCGGCCAACCCGCCTGCGGACTACCCGCACTTCATGAGCAAGAAGGTCACTACGCCGCCGGGCTTCGAGAGCCGGATCGCCAGAGTGTTGCTGCTGGAGAGGCTGCGTGAGGTGAATGCCTTGTTGGGCTTCACCCGCGTGGAGGCTCCCGAAGAATCGAGCGATCCGGGTGAGCGTCCTCAGATGGCGGGCCTCGCGCGCCGCAAGCCGGATTGGGTTCCTGCGAATCAGGTTCACGGCGAGGGAATCTTCATCCAATTCGATGAAGCGGCGCTGCGGACGTGGGAGGCGCAGAGTGGCGTCAAGCTCGTCGATCGGATGCTCGAAGACGGCCATCGTGGATGGCGCAATTCGCGCCACCTCAATCCGAACGAGGGCTACCCCGGCATCCGGTACGCCATGCTCCACACGCTCTCGCACCTGCTCATCCGCGAACTGGCGCTGGAATGCGGCTACAACGCAGCGAGCATCCGCGAACGAATCTACACCGACGTGTCGGATGCGAATCCCCAGGCGGGCATCCTCATCTACACGGCGGCAGCCGATTCTGATGGGACGCTGGGCGGCCTCGTCGATCTGGGCAAACCGGAAAACCTCGGTCGGCTGCTCCGTCAGGCACTGAACCGATCCAAGGTCTGCTCGTCCGACCCGCTGTGCTCCGAACATGATCCTGCCAAGGATCGTTCGCTCCATGCTGCAGCCTGTCATGCGTGCAGTTTGGTCGCCGAAACCTCCTGCGAACGGGGCAACCGCTACCTCGACAGATCGTTGTTGGTGCAGACCCTCGACCGAGGGGATGCCGTGTTCTTCTCGGGGCTATGACATGGAAAGACTGCTGGAAGCCGTCACAGCCGTGGTCTGTCTCGTTTCGCCGGAGAAGGTTCGTGCGCTGGCGGGCAGCATTCGGAAGATCGAGGATGCGAAGGCGAATGTCGCACTGTCGGACGTCGTTGGCACGGCTTCGGCCAAGACCGTCGTCGAACGGCTCGTCAATGCGTGGCGAGCCACGTCGATCGGCTCCGGCGAACTGGCCTCGATGCTGCTCGCCGCCAGTCATACGTTCGAGAACGTATCGAGGCACCAGTCCACCGAACTCGTGTGGACGGGGCCGACGACGTCATTCGTCTCCGCCCGCCGAACCGAGCAGGCGCTGCTGCAAGTCATCGGCGCGGCCAAGCAAACTCTGTTCGTCACTAGTTTCGTGGCCTACGATGTCTCGACCATCGTGAAGGCATTGAATAATGCGAGCGAGCGAGGTGTGGGTATCTTTATTCTGCTCGAATCGTCACAGAATCACGGCGGCAGCATTTCTTTCGACGTGATTGGCAAGATGCGAGCGCTGGTTCCTTCCGCGAAGATCTACGCTTGGCACAAACGAGCGGAACCGTTCGTGGACGGGCGAGTTCATTCCAAGGTCGCAGTCGCCGACGGTGACGTGTGTTTCATCACCAGCGCCAATCTTACGGGTCATGCTATGGAGCAGAACATGGAAGCTGGCGTGCTCATCACTGGTGGTCAAATCCCGATGTTGCTGCAAGATCATTTGCAGGCCCTAATTGATACGAACATAGTGTCATTAACGTGAGTTCTGGATAACGTACCTCCGATACTGCTGATGTAAACTGAATCGCTCTGGAATTTTGGAGGCTGATTTTTATAAGTCACACGGTCATGGAGGACTTGTTAAGTTGTTCATAGTAAAAAGTTTTTATCTCGGAATGCGTCCGATGGCTCATTGGCTCCAGCAGCCGACGATGGCCAAACCAGTCATCCTAAGCCACCGCCCCACAATGCAGCGCACCACGCTCATCGTTCAAAACGCAATTTATAGTCAGACCACATAATTTCCATAATCTCTTATACCAATTAGCCATAATCCCCCTGCATAATTTTTCGAATGTAAGGAAAGGAGGTTAAAGAGGTGATCTGGGCGGGGGTAATGGATTGGTAATGGTAATGCCCCAGAAATTTCTTCCATAGGCAGTCAAACTGAAGAGACTTTGGCATGGAGACCCGAATGGGCCAGAGCACCTCAAGAAAGGACGACCAGATGCTTTGCTTCGGCGTTAGAGACAGCCGCTACAGGAATACGCTGATCCAAAGTGACTAAACGCCCCCCATGGGCAACAGCGAGCGCCAGCAAGTAGGCATCCGTCACCTGTCGGGAACTGAGTAGTCGATCCCAGGCCAGCCGCTGTGGCTCCAATAAACTGATTGAGTCAGGCCAAAACACATGAGCTTCTTGCGCGGTGGCCTGCGCCAAGCGGTTAGCGATTTGAAAAGCGGACACCGCATTGGGATAGGCTGGATGTGAAAAAATCCGAATACACCCATTTTGAGTCAAAGGGCACGATGCCCAGCCTTCATGGATCTGCGCGGTCAGCCAGTCCATCGCGAGGCGATGATGGAGATGGCCCGCATCCAGGAGAGCGATCAACACATTGACATCAAGCAACGCTCGCATCAAATGCCCTCAGCATCACGCAAACGATTCACCGCCTCATCCGTCACCAGCCGACCGGCCGGAAAAGGTTGAAACCCGGTGATGGCGACCTGCTCCTGTTCCTGAGGCGACAGGGGTGGCCTCGCCAAGGCATGACCGGTTAAACCTTGGCGCAACAAGCGCGAGACCATGCGTCCCATTGACAGGCGCTCGCGTCGCGCTAGCTCTTTCGCAGCGTTGAGCACATCATCGTCAATATCCAAGGTGGTGCGCATATGGAACTCGTTTAAGGAAAATGATGATTTGATGCGCTGATTATGATGCATCACGCGGAGTAGCGCTAGTTCTTCCCCTGGTGATGCGGATGGTCGTCGCTTGAGATAAATGCAAAGAACAACGATTCAGGACTTTCGCTCAACGGTGGACTGGAGCGTTTTCGGCGAGGAGAAGGTCTTCCGTCCTCGGCATCGGTTCAATTCTTGCCCGATTGGAGTTGAATGCAATGCTGGAACGGTCATCCACTGCTGGAGCCGTTTCATGAACGCACCCGTCTCGTCTTTTATCCCCGCCGTTGCAGGGCCTGCAACGCCCTTGGATGTCACCGAAGGTCAATTCCTGCATCTACCGCTACCGTGGATTGCCGTGCAGCCGGGTTTTAATCCCCGGACGTTTTTTGAAGATCAGGAGTTTGCCGAACTCGTCGCGTCCGTTCAACGCGAAGGCGTCTTGCACCCGCTGTGGGTTCGTCCGGCACCGGACTACGACGCCAGCACGCCCCGATTTTGGTTGATTGCCGGCGAACGCCGTCTACGCGCGGCCCAGGCTGCCGGGATGGCCACCGTGCCGGTGATCGTGCGCTGTGTCGGGGAGCGTCAAGCCTTGATGCTGGCAGAGTTGGAAAACAACCCCGCCTTGCGGATCAATCTCTCGCCGGCGGAGGAAGCGCGTTTCGCGCAACGCTTCGTCGGCGCGTGTGACGGCGACCGGGTGGAGGCCGCGACGCTTTTGGGCTGGTCAACGACCAAGTTGGACGCTCGCTTGCTGCTGCTGCACGCTGCGCCCGGCGTCTTGACGGCGCTCACCCAACGGCACATTCATCTGGGTCATGCGGAACTGCTGGCGGGCCTGCCGGAGGTGACCCAAGAGGGCACCTTGGCGAAAATCCTCAGTGATCGGATTACCGTCGCCGATCTCAAAGCCCGCATCAGCGGGTTTGCCTTGGAGTTAGCCGCTGCCCCGTTTGACATCACGGACTGTGGGGCCTGTCGGCACAACTCCGCCCCGCAAGCGGTCTTGTTTGCCGAAGCGCTCGCCAGCGGCCGTTGCCAGAATCGGGGTTGTTATGCCGAAAAAACCCAAGCGGCTTTAGCGCGCCAGAAAGCGGACTTGCAAACGCAGTATCCGGCGGTCTTTCTGGACACCGAGCGCGCCGCTGACACTTACACGCGCCTGACGGCGGAGGGTCCGACCGGCGTCGGTGCGGCGCAGCTAGCAGCGTGCCAAGGTTGCCAGCACTACGCGGCCCAACTCTCCACCCAACCGGGCCGGGAAGGGCAGGTTCACGCGCCGTTGTGTGTCCATCTGGCCTGTCATCGCGCGAAAATCGCCGCCGTTGCACCCGTTAAAACCGTCCCTGTATCCCCGGCGTCGCCTGCGACGGCGCGCGCCCCGGCCACCCCAGCGCCGGTTGCCGCTGTCGTATCCGCCGCGCCCATCGCCCAAGCGAGCGCTATCCCTAAAAAGGTTGACGTCTGGGTCGATGGCTGGGTCCGCCAGCAGGCCGCGCGCGCGGTGCTCGCCGATCAAACGCTCTGTCGGGTCTGGCTGTTGTATGCCCTGTACCTGGATGCCGGCCGACCGGAGGCGGTCCTCACCGACAGCGGCCTCTCGCCTGGACAGGCCGCCACCCGCGCGGCGTGGATCGAAGCGGTTGTGGCGCTCCCGCCGGAGGCGCACGCGCGATTACTGAAAGCCCTGTTAGCCCAGGTGATTGAGACCAAGGCCGAACCCGACGCCCTCCCCGGTACGGGTGCCTTGGTCGCCGCCGCGCAGGCGAGTCTTCACGCGGCACAGACCGATCTCACCGCCGCCTTTACCCCCGATGCGGGTTTTTGGCAAGCGCATACTAAATCAGGGATCGCGGATTTGCTGCGAACCGCCATCGCGCCCGATGGCGAATCCTTCGCGGCCTGGTATGGGCGCACGGCTCGCCCATCCGCCACCGATACCCAAGCTTTGGAGCGCCTCCTCAACGGCAAAGGAAGCGATTTAATCCACGCCTTAACCCATACGGCCTTTGATTTCTCCGCCTGGCTGCCCAACGCCATTGCGCGTCGGTTCAAGGCGGCGCGTTCCTAACCCCATTCCATCATGACGGGGGCGAACGCCACGCGCCCCCACGTCATCGGCCACGTCGCCCTTGCCCGTCCCCCGTTTGCGGCTGTACCGATCTTGCCCACCCCCCGTTTCATGCGAACCTAAAACCGTTCACTGCTCGGAGATGTTTTATGAGTTTATTTCGCCACATCGCCGCCTGTCTCGGTCCTGATGAGCAGGTGAGCTTCCAACTGCGTTGCGACGGTGCGCAACTGACCGTCTTGGTGTTACCCCAACTGAAAGCGAGTTCTCCAACCGACCCCGATCAACACGCCTTGCACACGGCGCTGGCCTATCCGTTGATCGTGCGCGGGACGGCGGATGATCTGGATCAGTCGTTATGGGCAACGCTGACCACGTATGCCAGCCAGCGCCGCGCCCTCCACACCAGCGACCAGACCCTCACCGCCTTGGCGGCAGTGGTGCAACAGACCCAGCAGACCGTTGAGCGCCGCCGCGCGGGTGCGGCGGTGGGTGGCGGGGCGGGCGCACCGCCGCCGAATGCGCTTCCGGCTGCAACGCCCCCGGCCGCGTTCGAGACCACGAATCCCGACAGCTTATTTTAATCCCTGGAGAATCCCCATGACCGCGTTGACCCTGCAACCCCTGACCCGCCGCTTCAAAATTGCGTCTTTAGAGATTCCTGATCCTGCCCCGCACTTATCGCCGACCGAGGCGGTGAAGCTCTTAGCAGCGAGCTATCCCCATTGCGCCCACGGCTTGCTGGGCGACCCTGAAGAACGCGACGGGCTATTGATTTACCCGGTCGAAAAGATGCCGGTGAAGACCAATGGTTGATCCCTTGGAACAACTGCTGGCCTGGGCGCGGGCGACCGCGCCATTGGCGCTCGCTGATCCGTTGGATCGGCCCGTGCGAGTGGAGACCGCCGTATGTCTAGATCGAATCAACGCGCTAGCGCCACGACCCGCCCGCGAATCCCGCGATCTTCGCTCACCCTTCGCCGCGCCGCCGCGCCTGCTGCCGCCGTAAACCCGTTTTTAGGGCCGCGGGGCGTGCGCGATCTGTCGGGCCGCACGTTCGCGCGCCTTCAGGAACAGGCGTATGCCGGTTGGCTGACGGGCCGGCGGGTGGGCGTGGCGGCGTTGTTGCGCGTGGGCCTGGAGTCTGGGTTGTATCCGGCCACGGCATTAACGGCGGCCTTCGCGGCCCCGACGCCGCAAACCGCCCTGTATCGGCTGCTGGAACAGACCTTAACCGCCTTACCCGACTGGCTGGACGCCCTCGCCCGCCGCGCCCTGCTGGAACCCACGCCGATGCCGTCTTGGCAACCCTTCGTGGCGCTGCGCCTCGATGACGGTCCCGATGAGGCGCTGTTTCTGGTGTTGGCGGTCCAGTCTGTGTGGATGCACACCGTGCATTTGGACGGATTGCCACCCCGCTTGGCAATAGCCATTGCCGAGACGCTCGCCCTGATCGGTGAGCAATTAACCCCGGCGTGTTTCCTGCGGGATTTGGCGGGGTGTTGGTTGGACGAGGATCACACCACGTATGCCGCGCTCCGTGACCAGCACCTGCCGGATGACGCCGCCCGCTGGGCGTATGTCCACGACCAGACCGATTGGCTGAACTGGTTTGATTGGGACGAAGCGAGTTTTGCCGACTGGTGGGCACGGATGGACGCTTATGACCAACCCCAAGCGATCTGGCTTCGACGCTGGTTGCGCCGCCCCTGGCGGCCGACGGACGTGCGGTTACGCGGCATCATCCGCCGCCGCTGGCGCTTACGACACCAGGCCGCGTTGCGCCGCCTGCCGTGGTGGCGTTGGCTGCGCCAGGCGATCCGGGTGCTACGCTGGACGCGGCGTCATGCGCCCCACCGCACACGTCCCGGTATGAGTCCAGCGGGTCTGGAGGAGGATGGGGGAACGTCCTTGGAGATGGCCCAAGCCCTGTCCTTCGATGAACCCTGGGAACCGACCTTTTGCGAGGATTATTACACCACTTGGCTGGAATCCGGCGAGGACTGTGGCTGGCGCTTGCCGTGTGATCCGACCACGAATGCTTTGGGCGCAACACTTCAGGCGTTCGCCACCGGCCAGGGTTTACTGATCGGGGCGTGTCAGGCGGATGCCCTGACCCAGGGGCGCGACCTGGCGCACCTTTGAGTCGCGCCCGGCGGGGTCTGGCTTGATTTTAATCGCGTGCGACGATCAAGGCATTCCCCTTTCGGTGGAGGGCTGGTTTTCGATCTCGGTTTAACGGCACCCAGGAGACACCCCCTTGACGATCTTGGCTCCCCCTGAACTCCCGGTCTTTCGGGAAACGATCCAGCCACGCGCGGCTTTTTTAATCTACGAGATCGACGCGCACCTACTGGCCACCGTGCATCCGTTGAGCGCGACCCGCAACGGACACGCCGTGATCGGCGTCGGTCGGCCCTTAACGCAGCGCGACCTTCAGGGCTGGCTCCTGGATCTGGCCGGACAAGCCCGCGCCCCGGCGCTGACCCTCCTGCCAGAGCACCTATTGGCGCTGGAGGAAGGGGTGCTGGTGTGGTGGCGACCGGCTCGGCGCGCGCCGATGTGGTTTGTCATCGGTGGGCAGCGGTATGGGTTTCGCGTTCCCTGGCCGCCGTTGGTCTTGGTCGCCGCACGCCAGCACTTGTGGTGCGCCGCCTTGGCGCAAAATCGCCGCCCCACGGCGCAAACACCGCTTTATCACGCGCCGCTCATGAATATGGATCGCCATGGGGCGGTCTGTTTGGGGAACGCCGCACCGCCGCCCTCGTGCGCACCCGGCCAACAGGCGGCCTGGGAAGCGACCGTGTGCCAGACGAACTTCGCCCATGTCTCGCACCCACAGACGCTCAAGCTGGCTGATCACGCCGAGGTCAGCACGGACGCCCATGTACGGTTTTGGCAGGGGCTGGATGGAAAAAGCCGCTTTCCCACCGCCGCGCTGGTCACGCGCGACGAGACCCTGACCGACTGGCTGGCGGCGGTGCTGCCATGACGCTCCCCTACCCACCGTCTTTCGCCGACCCGCTCGATCAGGCCCTCTTCGCCAGCGCCCCCACCCTCATTCAGCCGCCGAGCGGGGCGGCGCTCCCGCCCGTGCCCGATGAGACGTAGCGCTTCGTGCTGGCGAAACAGGGGTTGTTCCTGCAAACCCAGACCGCCGCGCTGGACGCCTGTCTCCCCTGGGCGACCTGGACCCAGGAGATGCCCTACGGTCGGCTCCGTCCAGGATTGCGCTTGAAGGCCGCGCCGTTGCCGGATGCCCTGTGGCAGGAATGCCAACACCGCGCGTACGCGCAATGTCCTCAGTGGGGCGCGTATCGCTTACTCACGGAAGGGTATCAAATTCACCAGACCCCGGTCCTGGAACGCAGCGCCCATCAGTTGACCGATCAGGTGCTTGATCGTCCGGCACGCCCGTCCCTGGTCGCCCATATCCACTCCCACGGTCATGGCGCGGCGTTTTTTTCCGCCCAAGACGATGTGGCCGATCAACGCGGCGAAGGGGTCTATCTCGCCCTCGTCTTGGGACGCTGCGGCGCACAGGCGACGATGACCGCCGCGTGGCGCTGGGTGGTCTGGGGCTGGTTGCTCGCGCTCGATGCGGCGTCCAGGGCACAGATGCTGCCAGACGCGATCAACGGGTGATCGAAGGAGCGGCTGACACGCAGCCCCGGCACGTTGACTTGCCCAGACGGTCTCCACGGTTAGGGTGGAAAGACATCCACCGCTGGAGATCGTCATGGCCGTTTTCCTCTCCGATACGCCTATTTTAAAACCCCTCGCTACCGCGTTACGGAGCCAGTCCGGCTGGCAATCCGCACAGTTGTTTGAATGGTTTTTGGAGGACGTGCTCGCCGATCTGACCGGCCAGCGTCCGCGCCAGACGCCGCCCACCGAGGCGCGACCCACCCTTCGGGATCTGGCCCGCCTGTATGCCCAAGCAGTTATCAGTGCGCCGCCGTTTGACGATCTGTTGGGACCGTTGTTCATGGGCGTGATTTGCGCCAGCGATCAACGGTATCGCGGCCAGTTTTTCACGCCCTTGCCCATCGCGCGCTTCATGGTGGAACTCACCGTGCCGCTCAACGACGGGAAGCCGCCACCCGTGGATCGACTCTGGCGCGTGTGCGAACCGGCCTGTGGCTCTGGGATCTTGCTGCTGGCGCTGTGCCAACGGCTGTATGAACGGCAGGGGCCTGCGGCGTTATGTGCCTGGAGCTTGACGGCGATTGATCGGGATGCAACGTGCGCGGCGCTCACGGCGGCGCAACTGCTGGCCAACAGCGTTCTCCATCGAGCCCCGCTCGGCGAACTGATCGTGTATCAGGGCGATGCGCTGGGGCCGCCCCAGAATCTACGAGTGGTGGTGCATCAGGTCGCCACGCCGATGACGCCCGGTGGATCGCGTCCGGTCGTGCCCGCCCTGCATCCAGCGCGCACGGCAGCCTTAAAAGCAGCGGCAGAAATGCGCCTGGATGCGTTCGGCCTGCCGATGGTGGAAACACCCGTGGAGGGGGCGGACGCCGCCTAGGTCACCGGCCCTCGCTGGATAACGCCCGCTCACGCGGGCTTGCCGGCGCGATCCTTGGGCTGATGCTGTGAATAGGATTTTTTATGTTGGAGCGCGTCGATGCCTTACCTTCAAATTCCGCCTGTTTGGCTGACTCGTCCGGTGCGCGTGACCTTGATTGGCGCGGGCGGGACCGGCTCTCACCTGTTCGGTGCGTTAGCCGCGCTCGATCATTCTCTACGCGCACTCGATCATCCGGGCGGGTTACAGGTGACGGTCTTTGACCCGGATCGCGTCAGTCCCACCAATATCGGTCGCCAGGCGTTTTGGCCTGCCGAAATCGGCCAAAATAAGGCCATTGCCTTGGTGCAGCGCGTCAATCTCGGATTAGGACTGGATTGGGTGGCCGTACCCCAGCGGTTTTCAACCCCGTCAGCCGATTTTCGAGACGTTGATTTGCTGATCACGGCCGTCGATCAGGCGCGCGTGCGCGCCACGCTGGGCCGTCAAACGCACGCGCTGTCGTACCCTTTGTCTGATCCGATTTGGTGGTTGGATACCGGCAACAGCGCCTTTGAGGCGCAAGTCGTCTTGGGGCATTGGCAAGCCGAAGCAGGACCCGATTGGATTCCCAATATCTTTCAACTCTATCCTGAACTGGCCAGGATCGATGATCGCGCCCAACGCGAACCCTCGTGCTCCGCCGCCGCCTCGCTCGCCCGTCAGTGGCTGCCCATCAATCGGCTGGTGGCCGATACCGCCTTGACCTTGCTGTGGCGCTTATTCCGTGAAGGCTGCATCGAGACGCACGGCGCGTGGATTGATCTTCAGACCCTGCATGTGCGGCCCTTACACACCGATCCCAGGGTTTGGGCCAGTTTTGGCTGGACGAATCCAGACTAAACGCCCTGCACGGTAACAGGGTGTCCTCCAACCTGCACCGGGGCGCGTCGTACCCCCGGCGCGTTCATCCGCGTCGCGCCTGGACGCACCCCCGGCGCGCGTCCACGCCAGACGCGGAAAACCCGTTTTTTTCGCCGCCTTCCGCCCCAGTCTGATCCGCATCCCGATCCCACCACGCTCGTTTTAGCCCGACAACGCGGGCACGCGGTGACCGAATCGCCCAGCGCGACTCTGTTGAATGGCGCGGGGCGTTCGCACTTCACCCCGCGTCTCTTGCCCGTTTTGAACTCTGCGGTGAACTAAAAGCGTCACATCCACTGGAGAACGCTATGTCCACTGTCACGTTGAAAACAACTCCGACGGTCACCCTCACAGCCCCCGCACGGGCGTTGCTTGAGACCCTGTTGCACGCGCTCGCTGCCCTCACCGACTCACCTGCGCCACCGTTATCCACCCTGGGATCGGAACTCGCAAAGCGCGGCCAGCGCCTGCGCTGGAATCCCAAGACCCGTCGCGTCGTCATCACCGCGCGTTAATTTCCCGTTTAGCCCCTCGCCAGGGAAGGCGTTTTGGAGATATCAATGAGGTCCATTGAGTTGAAGACCGCAGGTCGTCCCCTCTCGCCTGGGATCTCGCAACTGCGGCACACCCCGAAAGATCGGCGACGCAGCTCCCTGGCCCGGTTGCAAGCTGAGACCTGGGTGATGAAAGCGTATCCCAGGGCCGGTCAGCTCCAGGTCCGCGATCGCCGCTCCCCCTGCATCGACTTCTGGCCGGATACGGGTGTCTGGGCGATTCAGGGGACCGGCCGCCATCAGCGCGGACTGCGCAAGCTGCTGGATTTCCTTCGCCACAACCATTAACCCTCTGTGGTGGGAATGCTCACCGTCTGGAAAAAGCGATGAAACAAGAGACACTCGGCCCGCTGCGCTATCTCTTGGAAAGGGGCCAAATGCAAACTAAAAAAATAGCCTGGACGCTGAGTCAGCGGGATGGCGCGCAGGCGCAGAAGCCGTCAATCCTAGCACGCGCTACCCCTGCGGGAGCTGGGCTTTGGAAAATCAAGGGCCGCCGCGTGCGCTCACCCATCGTGCGACGCGCGATAGCGTAGCGGCTGCGGAGACACTTTAACGCTTCGCCATCCAGGAACGGCGAATGCCTGGATGACTTTCAAACGCCGATGGATCACCTTGATTGCCGCAGGGTCACAAAAGACAATGGATCAGGCTCCATTGCCTCAACAAGGCTCTGCGTTTAGCACTCTACAGGAAAAGTCTATGAATGTTGCCGAACTGATTTATCAACACAGTCTCCAGTTACCTGAATCCGCTGCGCAGGAAGCCTTAGTCTTTATCCAAGACTTGGCAACACGCTACGCCATCACCACGGTAGCGTCCCCTCTGCGAGGGGCCAACGACACGGAGGCTTTTCTAGCGGACATCGCCGACGACTTGAGCGCTGATTTTCCAGACGAGATCACCGATGCTGATCTGGGGATAGATATCCGACGCGAGGCCCTCGATTAATGCGCTATCTTTTAGATACCAATATCGTGATTGCGCTGATGAAGCAGCAGGCCAGCGTGCTTGCGCAGGTACGGCACGTGGGTGTAGCTGCGCTCCGTCTTTGCGCGCCGGTGGAGGCCGAGTTGTGGTTTGGCGTCTGGAAAAGTAGCCGCCCTGAAGAGAACCACCGCCGCTTATTGCAACTCTTAGCGTGGCTCCCAAGTCTACCGTTTGCCAGTGAATCCGCGATGCACGCTGGCGAAATCCGAGCCACGCTAGCGCGACAAGGCACACCGATTGGGCCTTACGATCTGCAAATAGCAGCCATCGCCAGAGCACACGATTTAATCCTGGTTACCCATAATACGCAGGAGTTTAAGCGGGTGGCGGCACTGACGCTGGAAGATTGGACGATCCCGCCGGTTACTTGAAGCGACTCTTTTCAGCGGTCCTAGAAACCGCCAAGCGCGTGGTCTTTCAAGCCGACATTGCCTTGCCCAGACGCTGCATCGTGCCAGGATAGCGTTATCAATCAAGGAGAAACAACGATGAACCCGGCCACCCTTCTTCAGACGCTCAATCCCCGGTTAAGCGCTCTTCAACTTCCGACCTTAACCGCTGACACGTTGGCCGCCTTATCGACTACAGTGACGGTTGAACGGTTAACGCACGCGGTGCACTGCGCCGAGCAAAACGATGCGGGGGCGCGACTGTATTTGATCCGCAATCTGCCCGCGTCCGCTCGGGATATGCCTGCGCCCCGCCGGGAGTCAACCGCCGCGCCGCCGCCCACACACCCGCAGCCGACGCCCGCGCCAAGCTCCGCCTCCACACCCACGCCGACGCGCCCGCAGCCGATGCCCACGCCGGAGGCTGGCCCTCCGGTAGGCGCACCGACTGAACGCGCACTCCCCGATCCGCGCTCGCGCCATCGGATTTACGCCACCAAGGCGGCGCTGCTGTGGGAACTGGACGAAACCCGCCAACACGAACCGACGTTGCGGCTGGAGGCGGCCCCCGCGACGGGTGCCAAACTCTATGATTGGAAACAAAAGATCAGCCTGCAACTGACGCGCGAGGAGTTACCGTGGGTGGCCGCGACGGTGTTGGGATTAACCCCCCACTGCGAGTTTAAACATCACGGCCCTGAGAATAACAAAGGGTTTCGTCTTGAACACCAGGGGAGCCACCTGTTTGTCCGGGTCTTTCAGAAGGATCGCCCTTTACTGGCCTTACCCATCAACGCCGCCGACTGTTTTTATCTGGCGGCGCTGTGCCTTCGGCCCTTGCGGCAAGCCAGCCCCTGGCTCTCAGACCAGGGCCTGATCGCCTTGTTGCGGCTCATCGTGCAGCGGATGGCGACGGGTGGTGAAGCGCCCCCCGCCCCTCTCAGGGCGTATTGAGCACATTGGAGGGGGCATACTGATCGGTCAGGAGGCGGGCGTTGGGGTTCCAGTCCCGCGCGCTGGAAAAGAGCGGCAGCAACTCCGCTTGACCCACCCCCAGCGGCTTTAATTTTGCCTCCAACGCGGCGGCGTTGCGCGCGACGACTTCGGCGCTGGGCACGCCGTCGCGTTGGAGGAGAATGATGCGGTTTTTGTTTTCAAGGCGCAGATTGTAAAACGTGCCAAACACCGCCTCGTAGGTGGCTGATTCGTGATCGTACAGCTGACTGGTAGAGAAGGTATTGGCGGCGAGGACGCCCTGGGGTGTTAAAAGGCTCTTGATTTCCGTTAAAAACTCCTGGGTGAGCAGATGCTCAGGAATGTAGTGGTGATCAAAGGCGTCCAGCAGGATTAAGTCGTAGTGCTGTTGCGCTTTGATCGCGCGCTTGGCGAACACACGCCCGTCTTCCTCGGTGACGCGCCGCGATGAACTGGGCTTAAAACCAAAGAAGTGTTGGGCGACGCGGGTGATGGCGGGATCGATTTCCACCAGGTCCATGTCGGCCGCTGGATAGAGCGATGCGAGCGCCATGGGCAGCACGCCGCCCCCCAGCCCGATGATCAAGATGCGTTGCGGCTGCGGATTGAGATACAAAGCGCCCATGAGCAGGCGCGTGTACGGAAAAACCAGCACGTTAGGATCGGTTAAGGATCGGCAGGTTTGCCGCGTCCCGTGATCGCGCTGGCTAAAGGCCATACAGCGTTCGCCACCGTCCTCATAGACGAGGATATGGCGATAGAGCAACTTTTCGGTGTGAAGAACGTGGGCGGCGAGGGCGGACTGCGCCATCCAAAGAAGACTGAGTAGACTCGAAACGAATCGTAGGGTGCGCCTCTCCTGAAAGGTGCGAGGCGATCCCGGCTTGGGCGTCGTGCAGAGATTCAACATCGATCAGTCTCCGATCTTGAAACAGAAGCGAAAGGGAATAAACGCGACGACCTTACCGACATCGCTCAAGGGGCAACTAAATTTGGGCCAAAGGTTATAGGCGTAACCGCCTTCGGCATCGATGGGGGTTGGGAGGGTGGCGATATGGCTCTCACAGTATTTCGTCGGATGGGGCGAGAGGCTTTGCCAATCCCCTTGCGCGTAGACGGAGGTCAGTTTAGGCCGGAGTTTCACGCTGGCATCGGCGACCAGATCCGCCCCGCGCGCGGCGATCACCGGGGCGACATGACCGGGATGTTCATTGTTCAAAAACCCATGGCGGGGATAGAGATGTCCCCAGAGTTCCAAGCCCACGCCCACGCGATCCGAGGAGAGTGGATTGAGCATCGTCAGGGTTTTCGTCACATCGGTGATCGGCCAGCCGGAACGCCAAAAGAGCGCATCAGGACCGGAGAGGTAATAGGGATAGAAATACTTCACCTCATTCGGGCACAAGAGCCGGTCGATCTTGATGCCGCCGCCCAAGGCCAGATCTATCGAGAGTTTTTCCGTCAGTTCGCGCAGATCCTGGGCCAGCTTTTGAAACTTCACGATCGCGTTGGCGATGGCGTAAATCTGCCCGATCAGATCCTTGATTTGAAAGTACAGGCTAATCAGGGTCAGCGGCAACAGCGGACCCACCGCGCAGGCATTGGGGTTATGGATACAGGATTTCGCCCAATCGCCCCATTGCGTAATGAAATTCTTTGTCTCCAGGTTGACCTTCGTGACGCTTACACCACTGCCACCGCTGCCGCTGCCGCTGCCGCCGCCATAGCCATAGCTGCCGCCGCCGGTGGGGCCGTCGGTATAACTATCTTTTTTGAACGCCCCGTCTTTATCGACCAGCGCGGGCAGCACCGCGACCGGATGGCCAATGATTTCCACTTCCTTAAAGTTGGTGGATTGGTGATCGCCATAGCGGCCATAGCGGGTTTGACCCCCGCTGCTTTCCACCAGCGGGGACCCGCTGATGGCGATAAAGAGCACCTGGCCCAATTGATCGAGCAGAAGCTTTTGGACGACGCCCACGGTGGCCGCCCACTCGATATAGGGTTCTTTCGGGAAGCGATCCGAGGCCATGACGTGCAACGCCGCCAGGTGATGTTCCACGCGGGGCACGAGCCAAATCTTGACCTTGGTGAGGCTGATCTCCAGGCGGACCTCAATCCCCAGAAAGCAATATTTCAGACACGCCGGGAGCGCGGCGAGGGTATCCTTGATTAACGTGAGGGTGGTGTAGCGGGTTCCGACCAACAGGCTATCCGCCCAGGTCGGCGTGGCGGTGGTCAAGAGGCCCGCGATCGCGAGCGACTGGAGCGATAAGCGAAACAGAGAGAAAGGGCGCATACGGTTTCCTCAAGCGCGGCCTGCGAGCGCGAACCGATCAGTGGATGACCCCCGCGCGCGAACGGACGCGCGGGTGGAGAGGACAGAAGCACAACCGGGGCTTCCTCACCGTGCGGGATCTCCCGCGAAATTCGCGCGACCGGCCGTTCCCGGCGCACACCCCCATGCCCTGAAGGGCGGTGGGGGAATCCCTGAACTCAGCCTACCCCGGTGTGGGGTTGGGGCAAGCGGGGGCGCGCTCCGGTGGGCGCTGGCGTCAGCCAGTCCCGCAGGATTTGGCGCGCCTCCTCGCGCGTGCTAAACGCCGGTGGACTAAGGCCGCGCAAACGCGCGTGATGCGCGATCTGACGACCGAGCGCCACCAGGGCGGGGTCTTGCGTTGCGGCCAACCCTGCGGGATCGGGTCGCGTCACGTCGGACGATTCCCTGAAAACCGGCGCCGCCTCTAGCGCGGCGGGAACCGCCGGGATCGGCGGGGCCGCGTCCGTTGCGAGCGGTGCGATCACCGGGCTATCCGGCGCGGTACGGGACGCCTGCGGCGTTGCCTCCGGCCGGGGTTCGGGTAGGAGGGGCGTTACGGCAATCGACCCACGGGGCGCGTCACCGGCTGCGCTTTGCGAGGCCACCTGCTGATCGATCCAATCCTGCGCCTCGTCGTCCTCAAACGCCTCGCCGCCAAAGCCCAACGCCGCGAGCAAGCGTTGTCGGGCGGCGGTCTCCAGGATCTCCAGATCCTTGTACGCCTGAATGGCCTTGGCCGCCGTGGCGGTGGCCAGAACCTGCCCTTGGGTGTTTTGCAGTACCGCGCGGCAGATCGTGGTGGTCAGCGCCGCCGTGAGTGGGGGTAAACCCACCGCCTCCGGTTTGTGGCCCGCGCTGATGGCGGCGCTATAGAGCGCCTGTAACCCCGGCTTCAGGGTGAGCGGGTCCATAAACTCCGTGGTCACGGCATAACCCTGCGCCGGTCCATAGCTCGCCAGGAAATCCGGCAATCGGGTGGCGAGGGTGCGATACGTGACCGCATCGCCTTCTGGCGTAAACCACTGCCTCGTTTTTTGCATTGTCTTGCCTCCAAAAACGTCTGGAGGGCCACCCCCGCTGGGGGTGTATTCCCCCAGACGGGTTGACGGACTGAACGGGTGGACGCGCTAGGCGCGCGCGCCGAACAGGTGCTGCTCCAAAAGACCAAACAGACGGGGCGCGAGCGCCTCGACCTGTTGGATCGCGATCGCGTGTGCCGGGCCAAACACCCGTTGCACGGCCTCCAGCGTGAGGCCCACGCCGATCCCTAACACCGCAATACCGCTGGCGCGGCAGCGCGTGAGAATATCCAGCACGGATGCGCAGTGATCCGGCTCCCCATCCGTGATGACGATCACCAACCGCCGCGCGGCTGGACGCTGGATCATCTCAAAGGCCAGCCGCCACAACGCGGGCGCGAGCGGCGTGCCGCCGTGCGCGCTTAAGGCGAAGCGTCCTGCCACCGCCTGCGCGCGTTCCGCCCAGTCCTTGAGCGGAATCACGGTGTCGCCTTGGCCCGGAAACGCCAGGGCCTGACAGCGCACCCCAGCAATCCCGTCCAAGGCCAGCGCCAAGGCCAACACCGCTTGGCTCGCCAGCGCGAGGTCGGTTTGCATAGACCCGCTGCGATCCAGCAATAACCCTACCGCGGTATCCACCGTCTCGCCGCGGACGTGCTGCTGAAAAAGCCGGGAGTCCCCCACTGTGAGACGATCCAGATGCGCGTGATCCAACCGCCGCCCGCGCCGCGATCGCGCCGTCGATCCGTGAGTGTGCGCTTCCAAGAGTGTCGCCAAGCGCCGCGACAGCGCCCGCGTCGCTACCCGCGCGGCCCGGCACAGCGCGGGGTTCGGGCGAGGGGGCCGTGGCGGATCAACACCCGCCACGGTGACGCCCAACCCATCGGTCTGGGCGGCTTTCGCCTCCAACAGCGCCGCGACTCGCGCACCGATATCCGCTGCCGAGACGTTCTCCGTCGTCTCTAACAGCGCCTGCAAGACCGCACGATCCGGTGAAATCCTATCGGCCGTGGGGGATGCAGAGGCGTCAACCGTTGGCATCGCGTCCGGGCCTGATTCAGCGTTGCCGGAGGGGGTCGTATCCGAACCTGCACCGGCGTCGGTCGCTGGCATGGCGTCCGGGCCGGACACGGGTGCCTCGTGACCTAAACCCGGCGGTAAAGCGTGCTGAGGCGCCGCCAGGGCGTCGGTGAGCGCCTGCACCATGGCTTGCGCCAGCGCGAGCACCTCCGCGGTCGATTCCGCGGTGCGCACGGCGAACGCCAAGGTCCACACCGTGCGCCACAGCGGTTCCGATAGGAGCGCCATTAAGCGCGCCTCCAGTAGGGCGGCCGCGCTTTGCAAGGCGCTTTGCCCTAAGACCCGCCATCGCAAGAGGGCGAGCAACCCCATCACCAGCTGCTGCACCGGGGGCGCGTCCGCTGCGGGGACGACACTCTGTTGGGCCTCCAAGGCCGTCATCAGCGCCGCGAGGTTCTGACGACTGCCGGGATAGGCACGACCCAACGCCTGCTCAATGCGGATGTCCTCCAGAAGATTGAGCAACAACCCCAACAGCCCGGCCGGTTTCAAAATGGCCGGATCGGTGTAACGTAGATGCCCCGACTCATGGTCGATAAAACCATGGGCGTACACGCCCGCGAGAACATCATCCGGCGGCAGCGCGGGGATCGTAATGGTTTGAAAGTCGGTAAAGGCCCGTTGGCCTTCAATGACCACGCGAAGGCCGCGTTTCCGGCCCAACATTTGGGCAATGAGCGGTAACGCCCCCACTAAAGAACTTTTCATCGTCCTACCTCGTCAAGAGAGGACGCAGACGGCGAACGCCCCCGGTGGGGCGCGCAACGCCCCACGTCCGGGGTGGATACTCAGAAGAACCAATGTTCCGTGGCCGGCTCCGGTAAGGGAGCCACGTCCACAGCCGATGTTGGCCGTTGGGCCGTTGCTTCCGCGTCATCTTCCGGTAAGGAAGCCGCGTTGGCCGACGGCACGATGGCCACGTCCACGGCCGATGCGGACCGTAGGGCCGCCTCGGCCGCCTCCTCGGAGAACGTCAGGGCTGACGCTCCGATGCGGGGTGACGACTCCGCCGAGGGCCAGGCCCATGCCGGATGGGGATTCACCCACACCGGGGCCGCCGCCGCCCAGGTTTTTAAGCCGTGCGGTTGGGCGGCCAGCGCCAGGAACTGCACCAGATCGTCCAGCACCCGGCCGGTCAGGATGCCCTTGGCCGGGATGCTCGCCAACAGCCGGTCGATTTCCCCGATGACGGCCCGAAAGCCGCCCTCGATAAACGCCAAGCCGTCGAGCTTGTCCCGCAGGGCGCTCAAGGGACTCAGCGCGCGGCGAGTCACCTCGGTTTTGCCCTGAAAGGACGTTTCCAGCACGTCCTTCGCTTCTTGAGCGATCTCCTCCAAGATCTGATCGCCCAAACCGGCGAGCGCCTGGTGTAAACCGGGATGTTGCACCGCTGGGGGTGGCGCGCTCACGCGGGCGACCTGCACCTGAAACTGCAAGCGTCCCCCGACGTAAGTGGCGGGCACCAGGGCATCTTGGATGAGCTTTTGCCATTGGGATGGCTGCTGCGCCGTCCAGTCGGCCAGTTTCTGGTCATAGGTCGCCAGAAACGCCGTTTTGGCCTGCTGGTAGCGCTGCCCCAAGGTCGTGAGCCGATCCAGCAACCCCTGTGCTTTCTGCGCCGGTACGGCATAGCCGCCGAGGAAGCGGGTGCCCACCGCCAGGCAATGCCGCCGAGCGGCGCTGCGAATGGAGGTGAACGCGCGCAGCGTATCGGGGTGAATGAGCTGCTTATCACCCAGCGACACCAGGGTCTCTGGCGGGAGCGTGTCCCGATCCAACCCCAGATCCTCTGGCGTCAGGGTTTTCTTCCCCGACCAGCAGGAAATCTGGACATTGACAAACACCAACTGCTCTAACGTATCGACGTTGAAGGTTTGGTCTTGCATCGCGGTTCTCCTTAAACGATCCCAAAGAACCGCCGGGCGCACGCCCACCGCCCGGTGGGCAGAGAGACGTCCGCCCGGACGGGATGTGAATTCACGCCCCCACTAATAAAACCACCCCACATCCAAGGCGTCGTTGAGCCAATCGCTGACGACCGTCTGGAGCAGGCCTAATTGCTGCAAGTAACTGACGCAATCACCCGACGTGGACAGCGGCCAGGGCCAGACCCTGATCCCATGCCCTGCCGCATCCTGAAGCGAAAATTCGGGCAACGTACGCGACAGCAACAGCCAAAAAGCGGCTTGGCCCAGCGTCTCACCCGGTTGCCAGGCACAGCCCGCGTCACGTTCGGTCTTGGACCACAAGCACCGTAGGCGCGGTCCACCGTGGTCTGGCCGTCCCTGCGGCGGCGACCACCCCACGGCTTCGAACTGTGCGGCGACGACGGCATACGCCACCTCCAACGCTTGATGCCTGGCGGCGTGTGAGCGGTTAAACCCCCAACGCCAATACCAGCCCGGTGCTAAGGGTGGCTCGACGGTCCCTCCCACAGAGGGCGCGACCGCGAGCGGGGTCAGATCCCGCCGATTGTCGGCCAATCGATGCGCGCCTAAGTCTTGATAGCCGTTGCGCGCCTTCTCGAACGCCCGTGCCCGCGCTTCCTGCCCCGGTGAGCCGTGATGACACTGCTGGGCGGGCGTGTACGCGAGGCGTAACACCGATCCCGTGCGGCCGTAATAGACCGTTAAGCCCGCCGGATCGGGCGTTAGCGGATAGGCCCAATCCTTGCGGGTCCCATCGAGGTTTTGCTTGCGGTACAGCTGCACCTCACGCATGGGACTCTCCGGTGATGCGCTGGACGATTTGATGGATCGCCTCCGCAGTTTCCGGCTCCGCGCGGGCGGTCAAGGCCCGTTTGAGCGCGTGGTGTAAAGGGCTGGGCGCCCCTTTGAACTGAAGCGTCAAATACGCCCAGCGCACCAACGCGCGGGTCGAGAAGGGCAGATCCAGTGCCTGGGCGTCGGTCTCCTCTGGGGTGGAAAGACGGCGCACCTCGTGGGCCACCGCCACCATCCACTCCCGCACGGGCGCGGGCAGGCTCGGAAACTGTTGAGCCAGCAGCGCCTGCTCCTCGTCGACGGTCGGATAGCCGACGTCGACCACCCAAAACCGATCCAGGAGCGCGCCGTTCATCCGACGCACGCCCGCATACAGACCGGACCGGTCGCCGTGGCCCGCTGAATTGGCGGTGCACAGGAGACCAAAGCCCGGTGCGGGGTGAACCCCCTCGCCACCATTTTCGGCCATCACCAACGGTCCGCCGTCCAAGACGGTGTTCAGCCCCGCCAGTTCACCGGGGTCCATGAGATCGACTTCATTGAGTAATAACCAAGCGCCTACCCGCAGGGCCTGGGTGAGCGGCCCATCCTGAAACAGGATGTCGCCGCCCAACACGGTGCGATAGCCGATCAAATCGGCCACCTCCAGGCGGGCCTTGGCGTTCACTTCGATCAGCGGCAGGTTCAAGCGCGCCGCGACTTGGCGAATCACGCTCGATTTGCCCGACCCCATGGGGCCAGTGAGCCATAAGCCATCGTGGTGCTCACCCGCACTGAGGCCCCGATGCCAACGTAAGACATCGGACAACAGCGCGGCGCGGAACCGATACGCCGGATCGAGCGGCGGCGTTAACGGGTGCGGGGCGGCAAAACCCTGCACCCGAATGTTCGCCGGCGCGGCAATCCCAAAGGTCGTACTGACGGGAAATTCAGTCGATTGCGATAACCGCCGGTCAGTCGATTGAAACATGACGCACTCCTTCAATGAAAAAGAGGGCGCAGGTCACCCCCGCAGGGGATCGCGAACGCCCCCCCACGGGGTTTAACAACGGGAGCGCCTAGCCCGTCTTGCGGGGCTGAAGACGCTTTTGATAGTACGCGCGCACCGCCTCACCAAACTCGTCTGGGGCGATGCGCGGGTCATAGAGGATGACGCACGCCTGAAAACTAAACGGCGGCGGTGCGCCTGACGCTAACGGCGCTTCCATCCAGGCGAGGATGTCCGCTTGCTCGTCAGGGGCCGTGTGCGGGCAGACCAGGATGTGAAGCTGCCGTTTCAGCAGCCACACATGCAGGGCCTCCCACTGGGACGCCAGCCACGCGCGATCTTGACAAAGCCCTTCGTACTCGGCTTTGGCGTCACGGCGGATGGCGCGTTTGGGTGGATCACTCGGACGTGCGACCGCCGCGAAGGCCGGTCGCTCCCACACAAAAAGCTCACCTTGCTGCTGCATGGCCGCTTCCCCCACCTCCGGGACGCGCCACACCCCCTCTGGGGCGAGACACGCCCCGAAGGGATTGAACGGTGAGAGGCTAGGGCGTCGCGAACCGCTGCGGCCCAAGACCGACGGGTTGGAGATCCCGATCTCGGACAAAGCCGGTCTCGTTTCCGCCCATCCGCACGGCACGCCAACCCTCCGTGATTCCAAGCGGTGTCACCGTTTCACCCACGGCGAGCACCCGAATCACCGGATGTTCTGTACCCGGCCCCGAGCGCAACGTGACGGCGGTTCCCGTTTTGGCGGGCTTCACCTGCCAAACGGTGGGCGGCTTGAGGAAGCCGGAACGCTCCAGACGCGCGGAAATCCGCGCATCCACCACCTTCAAGGTTTCACAACCGCCAAGGCTCAGGCTCAGGCTCAGGCTCGCTGCAACAACCAGCATGACTCGTGTCTTCAACATCACAACGTCTCCTTCTTCATCGAAAAAAAGGGGACGCATTGCCCCCGCAGGGACCCTGACGTCCCCTGGGGGTTGATGTGAAAAACCCTGACTTAAAAGGGCGGATACGGCGCAGGGGTCCAAGCGCTGGCCCGGACCCACAAGGGGTCATCCAGCCGCCACGACTCAAACACCCCCTCGGCCGCGTGCGCCACATTCGCGACCGCCAACGACGAAACGCCGTTTTCCCCCGCCTTGGGAATCACCGACAGATCAAAGGCGTCCTCCCCATCGGTGAAGCCCATCGCATCGAGTCCATTCTCCGCAATGATCATCGTGTTCTGATCCGCCCAGCGCGGGGGCTGGAGCGGGTGGACCGTGCACGGCAAGCGCGCGCAGAGGTTCGCCACGAAATCGTCGTACTGCCCCTGACGATCATCAGCAGACCCCTCGGGAGGCTCCGCCTCCCACGGACCATCAACGTCGGCGCTTGCAAGAGGACCGTCTGAGCGCCTGGCCTTTCAAACACGCCCTTGCCCATACTCACCTCCAAGGCCGGGACGCACGCCCCCGACGGGGAGCGGCCCCCCGTTGGGTTTTAAAAAAAGTCCCCGGAAGCGGCCACAGGCGAGGCCGTGTCGGGAACGATCAAGCCTTCCATGTCGCCGTCTTGGCAAAGCCCCCGCACCGCACAGAGGGTGCAAGGGCTGTTGTGCGCCATCAGACCGCGCTTGGGAAATCGCCCGCGCGCGATGTCTTCGGCGACCCACAGGACTTTTTGCACATAATCCTGGGTTTGCGCCGGAGTACGGCGGGCGACGGTGATCGGGGTGCAGACCTCGGGCCCTTTGCCCTTGGCCGTGACGTTGCGCTTGATCAGCTCGACCCACCCCAAGCGCTCGACCGGGGCGATCCCCAGGTGCGGCGCATGAGCATCCAGGAGCACCTGGTAGCCGGTCAGTTGATCGGCGACCGTGAGCCAGGCCGGGTCGGTTGGCGTGCGGGGTGTTTTCAGATCCAAACACTCCAGCACGCCCGCTGCCGTGCGCGTGAGCACATCCAATCGACCGACGAAGGTCACGGTGTCTGTGATGCGCACTTCCAGCTTGCGCTCCAGGAGCAGCGCGCCCGTGCGATCCGTGACCAAGGTCCGATCCCAGCGCGGCCAAACCGTCGGCCACAGCCGCACCAGCGCCTCGCCGATGGCCCTGAGCGATTCGGGCGATTGCGTCGCCGAATACGCAATGCCGTGCTGTTGCGCGTCCGTCCAATGGTGCTGGAATCGATCCACCGGCGAGGGGGGCTGATCCTGATGCCACCCCGTCAGCCAGTCCGCCATCGTGCGGTGGATGACCGTTCCAAACACCAAATTCGCGGCCCGATGCACAGGCCGAAGACGACACACCTCCTCCAGCCAGTACTGCTGCGGGCAGGTCTCGTACTTCAGGACCGCCGTAGGCGAGAGCCGGATCATGGTCGCGCGTCCGGGCTGAAACACACGGTCTTACCCGCAATCTGCGGCGGTTGGGCGCCGGTCCAGGTGACGCGCACCCCCGCGGGTAATCCCCGCAGCTGCAATGTCGATCCCGGCGTCGCTACGGCCGTATCCAGTCCAGCGGCGGCGTCTTGGGGCATCGTTGCCACCAACGCTTCATACCGCGCGACCGCCGCCTCAAAGGACTCCGCCAAAGGCGTCCAAAGGGCGATCTTGCCGCGGACCAGGAAGACCCCAACGATGACCGCCGCCCGATCCAGGGGCGCGACCTGCGGGGTAAACGACCAGATCTGTACCGTCCCGGTCGGACCCGGAATCGATTGCTGGGCGGTGACCGCCATGCCAGGACCGGCATGGGCGGCGATTTCCGCTACCGCCTTCATGGAGGGCGTTTGCAGATGATCGGCACGTAGAAAATGCATGGTTCCTCCTTCAACGAAAAGAGGACGCACCACGCCCCCAGGGGACGTGGATGTCCCCGATGGGGTTACTTGGAAAAATCGGTTATGCTGACGGTATCCGTTCTCTTGGAGACCGCCATGCCCGACGACGAACGCGAACCGCTCTATCAGGTGGATCACCAGTGCTCCACTGGACAGCGGCGGGCCGGAATCACTACAGCCCTTGGTTTCACCGCTTCGGGATTCGCCTGGAGCGTATCCGCACGGTCGATGACCTGGAGACCGCGCGGCGAATCTGCGCGAGCGGCTTTCAAGATCACTGACTGGCGATGGCCCAAAACGGGCCACGTTCGCTGGAACGGAACGCGCTGATCGCCATTGCCCGGGGCGACGCGGCCGAATACCAACGCTTGTTAAACGTCCTGGATCGGCGTAATGCCCTGGGCCTTCACGTCTTGCATCACCCGCAAGGAGACGCACGTTGAACGCCCCTTACTTCCTGATTGATCCGGCCACCGGACGCTTGGGCTTTACCGCGACCGGTCGTGAGGCGCTGGGTCCCCGCTTTGCCCGTGCAGGCATTCGCCTGGAAACCCTGAAAACGCTTGAGCAAGCGCGCGCGGCGGCCCGTGCGGTCACGCACCAAGAACTATGCGCCTTGGCAGCGACCCTCAAAGGTTGCGATGCGCGGCTCGATCAGGTGATGGCTGCGTTGCCGGAGTGGCAGAGTTAATGCGCCTCAAACAATTCGCGCAACAGAATGGCTTCGCGAACCCTTTGTAAGGCAAGGTTGGCGTTCGTGCCGGTGAGTTGCCGGGTCTCGATGAGTTGAGACAACCGCACCTCGATCCTGCGTAAGGTATCGAGTGACGAGGTTTCGCAATACTGCTCGATTTTCCACAATTCCATCGTGTGCTCCTTTGATCTCTCAAAAAAAGGAGACGCCGCGTCCCCTGGGGACGTGGACGTCCCCGGTGGGGTTTTGGAAAAAAAACAGGTTAGACGGACGATCTTTTTGATCTTGGAGACCCCCCGATTGGACGAGACAGACGCTTCACAACGGTTCTATCACCGGGATGCAAACGGCGCGTTGACTTGGACGGCGGAAGGGTTGCGAACCTTTCGCCGCCGCTTTGCACGCTTTGGCATCCAGATTGAAGTCCTCCAAACCTTCGCGGACTACCAATTGGCGTAACACGCGATCCGGTTGCGGTGTCATGGCGATAAACGCCGCCTCGTCGAAGGGGGATTGGGGCGCTGCGCCCGCAGGAGGGCGACGTGAAGGACGCAACCCAGAACGGAACACGCCGCCTAAGTGCGCAAGACACCAAAAGGCCGCAAGGCCACCGGCGGTGCGACCCCAGGTCGTTTGCATCAGGGGAACGACCCCACAGGCTGCCACGATGCACAGCGTCAGGGGGTTCGCAAAGCGCACCCACAGACCCGTCAAGACATGCGCCGTCCGGTTCAGAACCCGACCGACGCTGATGAGGAGAACGGCGCTGATCCCGATGAGGGTCAGGCCACAAGAAACGCGCAAGCGCCCCAACAGGAGGCCCGCGATCAAGAGAGGACGTACAAGATGAAACATGGTGTGCTCCTTTGATGAAAAAAAAGGACGCACCACGCCCCGTCGGGGGTTGCACGTCCCCGTCGGGAAAATAACCGTCATGACCGATCTACGCCGCGTTCCAGCCCGAACGCGACGCCCGCGGCCCGTAGGGCGGATTTTACCGGGTTACCCCCACGTCACCCCGGATACTCGTCCGTGAATGAACACATCTCGCCGGGCGGGCGAGACCGGTTCAGTGAGCGTTGTCGAAGGACTGAACCCCTCCGCCGATTTTTTTCTGTTGGATCGGAGAACCAACGTGTCATGCTCCCCGTTTCGCAGACGGAGCGCTCTGCCCCCTCTTTTTTGAATAGGTGCGGGGAAACCTATGGAGTGAGTACACTATCGCGCACGTCGCCCAGGTCGTCAAGATGGCCGCGTGCGCCGGTTTGGAGGAAAAACACCCATGCCGCTCAACGTCTTTCGTCTCCCCCGATCAGCGCGCCCGGCGCGTGAAGCGCAGCCCCCCGTACCGCCGCCGTGGCCGCCGCTCGACGTGACCGCGCCCCTGCTGCGGCGGGTGGTGGCCTGGTTTGCCCCAGACGACCCGGATACGGTGCGGCTAGCTCAGGAAACGGCGACGATTTTGTTGCGTGCGAGTCCCTGCTTTCTGGATGCTACACGCGCTAATCCGACCCCGACGGCCTGGTTTGTGGCAGTGCTGGATCTCTTGGAGACGCTGCCGGAGCCGTTGCCCGCATCCCTGATGCCCGCCGACCTCCCTTGGCGGTATCTGATCTTTACGCGCCTGGCCGTCGATGCCTTGGAAGGCGCCTACGGCTTTCTGGGCCAACAGCAGATCGCTACCCAGTGTCCGCTCACTCGCCTACCCGATCCCAATCCGGCCCCGCGGCGTCTGGCGCCGCAATCAGTGGGGCCTTTGAAGATGCCGGGCCTGGGGGCCTTGATAGTCGGGGCGTGCTTTTCAGAAGACGGTCAACGCCAAATTTATCGCGCCCACGCCGCTGGCGTGCCGTGGTCCGATACGACGGCTTTTTGGGCGCAGTTCCAGCCGCTCCCTTCGGAAAGCCCCGCCCCACCCACGCCCGTTCACGCGCCGCCCGTGTCTTCGTTGGACGCTACGCCGGTACAGGAAACCTGCCTTAGGCCCGTGGGGTCGGACGCGGCGGTTGCGGTGTTGGAGACGCCGCCGGTCGTCGCAGGCCCCTCTGCCCACGATCCTCTGGGTGCCTTGACGGGCACGCGGGAGCCGACTCCACTGCCCCGTCGTCCCCGGACACGCGCAGAGCGATCCCGTCGGGCCGCACGTCCGCTCTATCGCAACCCACCGCCGGGGGACCTGGAAACGCGCTTATGTGCGGCGGTGCGCGCCACGCTGGAAAAACTCGTGTTGAGTTCCGCGTTCAATCATCAAGCCGGGGCGGTGTGGTTTAGCGGGGAGGCGTTTTGGGTGGTGGCGCAGACCTTCGCCCAGCAGCTCCAAAGCGAGGCGTCCTGCGATGACCGCTTGGCCTGGCCGCAGCGTCGCACGCTCTACCGCCGCCTGGCGCGTCAAGGGCTGGTGCTGTTAGAGGGGCGTGAGCCGATCTGGAAGCGGTTTGTCGCCGATCCCGGTCGCCAGTACCCGCGCCTGATTTCGGCGCTTAAGCTACCCGCTAGCCTGTATGCAGACGCCCATCGCGTCCCAGTCTATCAGGGGCGGCTGTTGCCAGGGCCGCCGCTCTAATCGAGGCCGCGCGGCGAGGGCCTTTCTGGCTTGCGCAGGCGACTATCCGGCGCATTCGTGTGATCTCGCCTCACCACCGACGGCGTAGACGGCTTTTTGATGCTGCTTGCCCGTGCCTAGAGCCGTGGCATTCTGGTCTTATTGATTGACCTCAAGCAGCAGATATTAAGAGAATCCTAACCAAAGATAGATAACAAGGTTGCAGAGAGGGCCGCGAAAGCGGTCGGTTGGTCATGGGGATGATGGTAGAGGCGCAAGGAAAGATTGAATCGCACCGAGAATCTGGGAGGCTGCTTGTTGTGAGTCAAGCCATCATGGCAGACTCATGGCGTTGTTGATAATAAGCGGCTTCCGCCTCAGCAGGTGGCCGGTAGCCAATCGGTTCGAGCAGCCGACGATGATTGAACCAGTGAACCCAAGTCAGGGTAGCCCATTCGACGGCCGCCAGGTTCTTCCAGGATTGTCGATGAATCACCTCAGCCTTGTACAGTCCGTTGATGGTTTCAGCGAGGGCGTTATCGTAGGAATCGCCCACGCTGCCGACCGAGGGTTCGATTCCGGCCTCGGCCAAGTGCTGGGTATAGCGGATCGAGACGTATTGCACCCCACGGTCGCTAGGGTGGATCAATGGCTGGAACGGCCGACGCGCGTGCAAAGCCTGGTCTAACGCATCCAGCACGAAGTCAGTACCCGCCGCACGGGAGGCTTTCCAACCGACGATAGATCGAGCAAAGATGTCGATCACGAAAGCCACATAGATGAAGCCTTGCCCCGTTGAGACCTACGTAAAATCGGCGACCCACAGCGCATCGGGACGATCCGCCGTGAACTGGCGGTGAACCCGATCCAGCGGGGAAGGGACATTGCGGTTGCTGAGGGTGGTTTTGATGGACCGGCCCCGCCGTACCCCTTTCAGACCCAGCCGCCGCATCAGTTGTTCTACAGCGCAGCGCGCTACGATAATCCCTGCACGCCGCAACTGCCACCAAACTTTACGGGCACCGTAGACTTGAAAGTTCTCTTCCCAAATCCGTTGGATCGATTCACACAACCGTTCATCACGTTGGGTTCGGGTGGGCCTTCGGCGGGGATCGACCCGTCGGGCGGCGTGCCAGTAGTAGGTCGATGGGGCAATCGGCAACACCTTGCAGATCGGCTCGACCCCATCAACGCCACGGTGGGTGTCGATGAAGGCGTTCATCGTTTGGATGGGCGGTCGAGCGCCGCCTGGGCAAAATATGCCGATGCCTTGCGTAAAATCTCGTTGGCCTGACGCAGTTCCCGCACCTCGCGCTCCAGCGCCTTGATCCGTTCTCGCTCGGCACTCGTCAACCCCGCTCGCTCGCCGTGATCACATTCGGCCTGCCGCACCCAACGCCGCAGCGTCTCAGCCGCACACCCGATCTTCATCGCCACCGAACAGATCACAGCCCATTGCGATTCGTACTCGTCTTGATGCTCTCGCACCAGCCGAACCGCACGCTCTTTCACTCCCACTGAAAAATTCGTCGCTGTCTTCATCGCTCCATCCTCTCAAAGGTCGGAGCCTCCGACAAACCCGGGGCGGTTCAGATCGACCATTTCTTCAGTTTTAGAGACGACCTTGGTGCGGCGACGGAAGCGAGCGAGGAAGTGGCGGATGTTGCTGTTATCTTGCTCAATGGGGACGGTGAGGTGCTTACCGGTCGTCAATTGTGCGGCGGGAATCAAGCGGTGGTAACCGGGCCAGTCGTCGGTAATGAATCGTTTGCCCTGGAGACCGATCCGGTCAAGCAGCTTTTGGCAAGTGGCGTCATCACGGCCACCCAGCACCCAGGCCAGGGTTCGCCGACAGTCAGGGTCATACGCACGCCAGACCCAAAGCTTGGCGGTTTTTTTTGAGGAAATGCCACATCTTATCCAGCGTCACCACCACGGTTTCTCCTGCGACTTCCGGGATGGGCAGTTTCCGCGCCTCCGTGCGCACCCACTTCAACACTGCCACATCGCTGACGTGCAACAGGCGCGCAATCGAACAGAAACTGACATTCCCCATCGCATAGAGCAACACCACCAGTGCCTTCATCGCCGCAGGCTTCCCGCGTGCAGGCGTTGCCGTAAAGTGATAGCCGCACGTTTTGCACCGATACCGTTGCAAGCCCCGTACACGACCACTCTTGACCGACAAATCACTTCCGCACCGCTTGCAGCCACCGCTTTCCATCCCTCATCTCCCTTCAATTCAGCCTTTCACCCCTATAATATAATATTGTAACTATCTTAGGTTAGGACTCTCGATATTAAAAACCAAGAAGTCAAAAGTAGTCAGTTGATAAAATTGCTAAGATCAAAGGCTACATGTCGTAAAATTCTGAAGCAAGCATCTAAATCGAATTCTTTAGGAAGTTGGCATCGGAGTCAGCCAATTGCAACGACAAAGAACAAAAGCTTCAGTCATCCCGGTTTTTACTCTAGAAGCTACGCTAAAGCGTAAGATACGCTTGCATTTTACACGCTTGGGCTTCAGTAAGAGGCCTGATGGAACGCTCGTTTGTCCTGCCTCAAGTAAAGATTCAATCCGTCAACTACATCATATTCAACGCGACGAACGCATAGAATCAGCTACGCACCTTCTATCAGAGTTCTTACCGGGTGCTTTGCGTTATTTTGCCAGTGGTAGCGAGATTGATCCGGCCATGATCCGTTTATCGCTGATACGGGTAGAGGCGAATACATTCGAGTCGAGCCTTTTCCGAACTGCAGCTCTTACATGGTCTGTGCCCGTTTCGAATGGCTATGGCCGCCGTCTGCGGTATCTTGTATGGGATGATGGGCATGATCGGCTCGCTGGAATTTTTGCGCTTGGCGACCCTGTTTTCAATCTTTCGGTGCGTGACGATCTTATTGGATGGACTTCCAGTGAGCGGTCTAGCCGATTGGTTAACATACTAGACGCCTATGTCCTCGGCGCTGTCCCTCCCTACAACATGCTGTTAGGCGGCAAGGCAATCGCATGTCTTGTCCGTTCGCGCGATATCTATGATGCTTTTGCAAGCACGTATGGTTCAACGACCGGCATTATTTCAGGCGAAGAGAAGAGTGCTCGTCTGCTAGCTGTGACGACAAGTTCCTCAATGGGTCGTTCATCAGTTTATAACCGCCTGAAACTCGATGGAGTGAGCTACTTCGAATCTATCGGTTACACGGTCGGCTGGGGACATTTCCACATCACCGACGAATTATTCGAGCAGATGCGGGAATATTTACGCTTATCAAAACATCCTTATGCTGACCACCACCATTTCGGTGAGGGTCCTAATTGGCGTCTGCGAACTATCCGAGTGGCGCTCAAGCAACTCGGAATCAACGAGGCTGTCCTGCGACATGGTATCCGAAGGGAGGTGTTTTTCTGCCAGCTAGCAGAGAACGCTCGGAAAATCCTAGCCACAGGTAAAGGGAAACCCGACCTTTCGACTTTGAAGACAGTTGATGAAATTTCAGAGATGGCTCGTAGACGGTGGATCGAACCTCGCGCTTTGAGGCGAGAAGACTACAAATCTTGGAGCCGCGACGACATTCCCCGACTAATTCGAGGCTTACCAACAGGAATGTCAAAGGTTAGAACTGCATAATGTAGTTAGGCGAGGATCAGGATGGATCTAGCGGAACTCCAAAAGAAACTACTGCAGCAATATACGCAGCTACGCGATTTACGGGCGACCGAGAACTATCCCGTTTACGTTATTGAACACGGGCTGACTGCTGAAGAGCTTTCGACTGCCAAAGTACTTCTTAACGCTAGCTTGATTTCGAATAGGCGTGCGAGCAACGCTTTCTGGTTATTATGGATCGTTGCTGCCGCAGAGGTCGGCTACCACTATAATGGAGGCGAATACTGGGATTCCTTTGATAAAAATTTTCCTGACTGGCCTCGATTCGGCGATCGCGATCGAATCCGCAAATGGTACCAGCAGTTCAAGTCCCAATTCAGTGGACTCGCTCCCTCGGGGCCATGGGCACAGCAGTTTCCGATTATTGCGTGGCCGATCACGCAAGCGATTTTGCCGAAATATTTGCAGCGCTATTTTGCCGATCATCTCTACGATCTTCGCCATATGCTGGTCCGAAACAGCGAACTTACCCTGGGAGAACTCGGCGAACTGCTCAGCGAAAGATATCATGGCGGTTCTTCTCGGTTTGAAGGTTTTTTGCAGCAAAAAGCGCTGACAGCCCGGATCGTTATGGCGATGCGTCTCGAAGACGTCGAGGACACCATCTCACCGATCGAGAAAACCACGCTCCAGCGGATCCTTGATGATCTCGACAAACTCGGTTCTTTAGGCACTCGGCTACGTGAAGTACGCGGCGTTCTCCGTGAGATTCATTTCATCAACTCCTATAGGTCGGGGTTTGTACCTAAGACAAAGGCTACACAGAATAACGCACTCATCCCGGTCACTCATCTGGAAAGACCTCGGCTACTGGCACGCCAGATCGGCGAGATGGTATGGAATCTCACGCTGGCGCTTCCCGACCTTGCAACAGTCTTGCTCAAAGCTGGACTATCGCCTCGCGACCCTGAATGCTCTCAAATGCGTTTTCGTTCTTACGGTCAGGGAAATACATGGATGCCAGGAAGAGCTTTGTTCTCTTACAGCGGCGACTCGGAAGAACCGCTCGCGACATATTTGACCACCGATCTCACGGTCTTCGAATTTGATCGTCCAGTAGAGAAGATCATGGCCGCTCTACGAGATCGATTGGTTTTTCCAACAGCGCCGTTACGGCTCCTGAAGGTTCGTGCAGACGGTACGGCGGTTGAAGTCGCGGGACGCCATGTCAGGGTAAACCAGTCTTATATCCTTGTGGCTTCCGGGCCCATGCCTACCGAAACCGTCAAAATCCTCGCGCTTGCTCCTGTCCACACAAAGACAGCAGCAACTCATGTTTGGCACCTTTCTGTTCCTGCGAGATTGGATTCCACAAAGATCGCCGCGCTACGAACTATCGGGCTCGGATACACGCTAGGCATACGTGCCGAGCCATTGGGTCTGACGGCCCGGTGGGATGATGTGGACGAAACGTTGGTTTTCCTCGACTCCGAGATTGCCATGTTCCACCTTATGTCGGATGTTGCGGTGCGCGAGTTCCAGATCACAATGGATACACGCCCGCCAGTACGCCTGGCACCGGCTGCGGTCGGAAATACGCTTGTCGCGCTCGGCAAGCTTTCACTAGGTCGGCACCGCGTTTCAGTATCTGCGATTGGTGCTGCCAGCGATGGTGATATCGCTGCGGAAGAAATTCTCATTACCGTCCGCCCCGAGTTGCCGTGGCAAAAGGCAGCATCAGGAAAAGCGGGTGTTGCCCTCATGCTTGAACCGCGAGACGCCACCCTGGATCAGCTTCTCGACCATGCTGCTATCCTTCGCGTTTCGGCTCCGGCTGAGCGTACCGTCAAACTTAAAATCCGCTTCTACGGCGCAGACGGAATGCTTTTCCATCAAGAACTGGTCGGCCGTTACAAAACGCCTGTCTCCGATGAGAGAGTGTCCGCATGTTTCATACAAAAGCTGATCTCCGATGCGCAGGTCGAGCATGTGGAGCGGTCCGCACGGATTGAGGCGCTTATATCGCTAGACGAGTATGGCTACGAAAGCGTCGTATTCGACAAGGACGTTGAACCTCTCCGATGGTTGCGGGTGGATGAACGCACCATCCGGCTCTCCGATGATACCGCTGAAACAACGCCTCCCTCTGTAAGGCAATACGACCTCAATTCTGTTGAGATCAGTCATGACGTGGATTATCAACAGGCGTTGGTGGGCATCGAACTCCATGGAAAGGGAGGCCTATTGGTCGCAAATCTCAATGGCCATGAATACGAAACAGTTGCGACGACCCTTCAACGCCAACTGTCGAACTTCAGTGATCTCGGTGTTCCAGCCCGAGTATCTGCTGGCGAGCAGCATCTCCCGGCAATCATCAGCGCTTTGAAACTTTGGCGAGCCGCTCGGAGTCTCATAGGCCCCATGGCCTTTCTGGCGCGGCGCAATGCCATGCGCGCTCTTAAAGAAGCCCTCGAGCTATTTTTATGCGGCAATAAGTGGATCGTGGATGCGGGCCAGGTACGCGCCGGTGCGTTGGAAATTGGCGCCCTCTACAAGCAGGTTTATTTCTCGCATGGGTTCGCCGCAGGTTTGCGTGTCTACGATTGGCAATATGACACCGATGCAGCGGCTGCGGAGTCCGAGTTCCTACGGCTGATTGATGCTTATAAGGTTCCGGATGCCAACGCCTTTTACCATCTTTGTCTGAAGCTGGCGTTTCAGCCGCATGTGTTGAATCCTGTCGACCTTCCATCAGGGGATGCACTCCATAGCCTGCGAAACTCCGCACTGATCCGTGGGGCATATTTTGCGCGGCTGGTGGCTGATCTGCGGGCAGCAGGTACAAGATCGGAGGCCGCATGACCGGAATTGTCATGCTTAGCCGCGCCGATTCTCTTCAATGTGTTGCTCGTTCATTGGGGCTCCCTGGCCCAGCAAATCTTGACAATGCGCTTATCGCTCAATCCTTGCGTAGAACCGTATTCATTGCCGCACCTTGCTCCGCAAGAGTTGCGTGTGCGCTTGTCGTCGATGCGCTCAGGCCGCTGGTCGACGATCCCGAAGAACTAAGGATGCGTGTCGATGACGTTATCGACAGTCTGATTGCCATGGGCGATCTTCTGGAGATGCGAAGCGAAATCACCGGGGAGACGAACCTTGTTCTGCGGCCAGCACCTCCGGCGTTCGTGCAGCGCCGCGACGGAACATTCATCGTATTGGGTGTTGCCGGAGACGAGATCACACCATCCCAGGCGCAAGATTTTTCCCTCCTCTATCGACCGAGCGGTTTGCGAACACTCGCCCCGCCCGATGCACAGCCTTGCCGGAGAATACTTCTCGATCTCGGACTCATTGAACTGCCCATGCCAATATGGCTACACGCGCCAGCGACGGTTACGGCGAAGGAATTCGTCAGATCATGGGTCGCCAAACTTCCGGACAAGCCACATCCGGAAAAAATTGAAAATCTCGAAGTCCTCGATACGAGCGTAACGACGTCATATTACAAAAGGCGATGGAGGCCGCTGAACGAGCGGCATGCCGGAATTTTTGTTTCCCGACGGCCGCAACGGTATGGCGCAAACCTGTGGTCACTTACCGAAGTTCAGGATGGGCTAGTTCACCGTTTTATTGATATTCATCCCAGGGACGTGCGCTTTCGAGATTGCGACGAAGCCTGGCGGTTGCAGGCGGCGCTCGACACGCAGGCCGGCACCCCACAGCGGGTCAAAGTTGAACATGCTGGCGAAAAGGCTGTGGTGTCCTTCACATCGCCCCTTCCGACTTGGGCGGTCAGGCGTCTTAGCTTGATTGGAGAGCGTGTGACGCCGCCGCGCGCCTTGTTGGGCTTCGCACTGCCCTCACAAAATTGCGAAGACGAATTGCGCTGGCTCGAAAAAACGCTTTGGCTGGCGCGGGATCAGGGGGGGACAGCATGACGACCGCCACAATTCAGCAAACCATCGACGATCTACGCTTGACCTTGACGCACTACATCGAGGCCACATATCACATCAGCCACCCTGTACTCGTCGATCAACGACGCGAACTGTTGAAGCAGATCGGCGGCATTTATCAGACCCCCTATCTGGAATCCACACCCCGGTATCAAAGTGCCAGACCCTATACCGAGATCGACAATTTGCCGTCCGCGGTACTGGAAGCATTACGCGCTCTTTCCGACACAGGCGCAGGCAAGCCAATTATCTACAATAGGCCCTATCTGCACCAACTGGAAGCTCTGCAAGAGATTCTCATTAACAACCGGAACCTCATGATTATGACGGGGACCGGCTCCGGTAAGACGGAATCCTTCCTTCTGCCGATCCTAGGCAAACTCGCTATCGAAGCCCGCGATCGTCCGCAAGGCTTTTTGAGATACAACGCGGTCCGCGCGCTGGTGCTTTACCCGATGAACGCGCTCGTCAATGACCAACTCGGACGGCTGCGCACTATGTTCGGTGATCCGCGTACTGTTGCGCTGTTTGAGAATTGGGCGAAGCGGCCTGCCCTGTTTGCCCGATACACGAGCCGCACGCCCTATGCGGGTCTGCGCACGGCGAAGAAAGACGGCAATCGCCTGGCATCAATCGGCGAGTTTTTTGGCGAGATCGAAGACGCGAAGCGACGCTACGAACAGAATTCTTCCGGCGATGAGGAAAGGCGCGCTGTTGAACTTTTTAGTACCCTAAAAAAGCGGGGAAAGTGGCCCGCGAAGGAAAGCGTGTCCGACTGGCTGGGCAAAGCGCCGACGCCGTGGGCGAAGCGTGCGATCCGCCGCCCCCACGATGCGGAACTGCTTACCCGCCATGAGGTTCATGCATCGCCGCCCGATCTTCTAATCACCAACTATTCAATGCTCGAATACATGATGATGCGGCCCATCGAACGCCGTGTCTTCGATTCAACGAAAGCCTGGTTGGAGGCGTGTCCAAACGAGAAGTTTCTTGTCGTTCTCGATGAAGCGCATCTTTACCGAGGCGCACAGGGTGCGGAAGTTGGACTGCTGATGCGCAGACTGCGTGAACGTCTTGGTGTGCCGGCCGAAAGGTTCCAAGTCATTTGCTCGACCGCGAGTTTCAGCGAGGAAGGTAAGAAGAATGCTGGCACGTTCGGCGCACAACTCTCCGGCGTCCCGACAGAGTCCTTCGTGCCGATCCGCGGCGAACTCTTGCTACGCTCCCCCGCTGTCACTGGAACGGCGGCCGACGCCGCCGTCCTAGCCGCAGTTGATCTCGATCAGTTCTATTCCGCGGAACCCAAGCAACAACTGGCAGCGATCGAGAGCTTTCTAGCGTTCCGAGGCCTTCCTTCCCAGGATGATGTGGACGCAACACTTTATATGGCGTTACGTGATTATGGGCCGTTCAATCGACTCGTCAACGAAACCATGGTTGCCGCAGTATCCCTCGCCGAACTGCCGGTCATTGTGTTCGATGCTACTGTTCCGGCGGATGCAGCAGAGAAGGCCGCCAGTGTATTGCTGGCACTTGGAAGCCGCGCGCGGGAAAAGCCCGGCGAAGCGAGTCTTTTGCCGTGCAGGATACATTCGTTCTTCCGAGGGCTGCCGGGCCTATGGGCGTGCATGGATTCTGACTGCCCGGACGCATCCGCAGACACACAAAGTCCGGCCGGGAGATTATTCGCCCAGCCGCACGAAAGATGTAGTTGCGGTGCGCCGGTTCTGGAATATTTTACATGCCGTCATTGCGGCACGTCCTATGCGCGCGCCTACACAAACGATGTAGCGCAGCCACGCTATCTGTGGGCCAAGCAAGGAGAGAAAATCGAAACAGCTTCCGGGCTTCTGGAAGGTTTGCATCCGCTCGATCTTCTTCTCGAGGAACCGCCTGCGGAGGATCGTGCCAAGGCGGCCTACTACGATCTGGTATCGGGCCAACTCAATCCGGACGAGCTAGGAGAGAAATACCGTACTGTTTTCCTTGCGCCCGAGAAGCCGGTCTCCTCCGACGCACAGGACTCGGCCCGTGGCGCGCGTCCGGGGCAGTTCGCTCCGTGCGCCTGCTGTGGCCGGTCGGCCGGATATGGACAATCCAGCGTTCAGGACCACCAGACCAAGGGCGATCAGCCGTTTCAGGCGCTTCTGGGATCTCAGCTTCGAATTCAACCCCCTGGTCCGCAACAGCAGACCTCCTTTGCGCCGTTGCGCGGACGCAAAGTGCTCATCTTCTCGGACTCCCGGCAGGTGGCGGCACGCCTTGCCGGCACATTACAAAACTACTCGCTGCGCGATGCGATACGGGCGCTTCTGCCAGTAGGTTACGAGATCCTGCGCGGCGATCCTGATTTCTCCAAGACGCTTGTGCTTAACCATGCCTATCTGGCCGTGCTGGTGGCAGCGCATAAACTCGGCGTTCGTCTCAGACCTCAACTTGGCGATGCGGAAACACTGTCTGAAGTGGAAGGGGCAAGTCCCGGACCGGCTCCTGCCGGTTTACAACTGTTTCACCTCCATAACTCATTGTCGCGCTGCCCTCAGCGTCTGATGCAGGCCATTTTTGACGCACTCAAACACACTAACATGGGGCTTGATCTGGAAGCGCTGGCGATCGCGACGGTAGGCGAGGCTCCTGCTCACTCGGCCAAAATTACCAAGCTTCCGAATTTGCCGGGCGTCGCTGAGACCGACGAGGCCAAGCTGGCGGTCTGTCGCGCGTGGCTGCGATGCTGGACGCTTGATCCGGGCATCTGGTTTTCAGACATGCCCTGCTCGTGGTGGAACGACCGGGTGACGTCTCACAAAGGAGCGTTCACCGCCATGAACCGCGTGATCGTCTCGGCGCAGGCGAGATCGGTGTTCACGAAGCAGTGGCTTTCCACCCTCATGACCATCTTCACCGAGCAGACGAGCGGGGGCGGCCACAGGTTGCTTGCCTCGAAGCTCTCTCTTTACTTCGGCGGTCAATGGCGGCGCTGCAACAGTTGCAAGTCCGTCCATCGTTCCGTCGGAACCGTCAGCACATGCATTGACTGCGAAAGCCCTGATGTAAGCGACTTCGATCCTGATACCGATGAGGTTTACCGCGCACGCCGGGGCTTCTACCGCGACCCTATAGCGTTGGCGCTCCATGCCCAAGCCCCGCAACTGATGACCATCATCGCTGCGGAGCACACTGCGCAACTTGGCGCGGCACAGCCGGATGAAGCCTTCTCTCACGCCGAGCGACACGAAATACGGTTTCAAGATATCGACGTTGCATGGAGGGATAGCGACCGGCCCGGAGATCCAGCTATCGACGTGCTCTCAAGCACCACAACCATGGAAGTCGGTATTGATATCGGCGAACTCTCCGGTGTGGCGCTTCGGAATATGCCGCCAGGCCGCGCCAACTACCAGCAGCGCGCTGGGCGGGCCGGCCGACGTGCCAATGCAGTGGCCACAGTCGTTGCATTCGGCAGCGCCGACAGCCACGACGATCACTATTTCACCGATCCTGGGGAAATGATCCGGGGCAGCGTGATTGATCCGCGCCTCACGCTGGAAAATCCAGAGATCGCCCGCCGCCATTTGCGCGCCTATCTGCTCCAACGCTATCACGAAGACCGTATCCCCGGACCATCTCCCGGCGCCGATCCCAATCTGTTTTCTGTGCTAGGCAAGGTTGGGGATTTCAAGACCTACGGATCGGTGCTCAATCGCTACGATTTCGCAAAATGGCTGGAAGATCATGCTCAGGACCTCGCTCAAGCAGCGGATCGCTGGTTGCCGAGGGAACTACCGACGAACGACCGCCATAAATTAATTGCGGAAATGGCGATGGACGTAACAGCCACCATCGACGAGGCTATAGATTTTAGGCAGGGAGAGGACGAAGAAGACAAGCCCGTCGAGGACAAAGAAAAATCTGACGATCAGGCCGAAGTTGAGATCACGGCCGAGCCGGACGACAACGGGCGTATTGTCGATCCCGCTACTGACAAGCTTTTGGATCGGCTGCTCTATCGCGGCGTGGTCCCTCGCTATGCCTTCCCCACCGACGTTGTGGCGTTTCACGTCTTCAATCGCGATCAGTCCACACCGTTCAGACCGGTTATTGACTATGCGCCTACTCAAGGTCTCACGCTGGCGCTATCTCAATATGCACCGAACAAACAGCTCTGGATCAACGGAAAACAATACACATCTAAAGCCGTATATTCTCCATATCCCAACGACCGGTGGATCGCTTGGGGAAAACGCAAGCTTTATTTCGAGTGCAATGTTTGCTCGCATGCCAAGACGGAGGTTTATGTAAAGGAACGCGAGAATGCGACAGAAAACTGTCCAGCCTGCAACTCGTCCAGTTCTTTCGGACCTGCAAGGGTTTGGTTCCGTCCTGTCGGCTTCGCCCATCCGATCAACACACCGCCAGAAACGGAGCCTGATGCGCCGAACGAAACCGCGCGGGCAACGCGCGCCAAGCTGGTCATGCAAACCCCCAAGCCCGACAAAGGCTGGGTTCAAGTGTCCGACCGGGTGCGCGCTTTTAGGGCAAGAGAATTTCTTCTCGTCTCGAATACCGGCATCGACGGAGACGGCTATGATTATTGCCTCGCCTGCGGACGAATCGAGTCGTCAGCCGCCCCCGATGAACTTCTTTCGCAACCACACGCAAGACCGTTTCGCGACAATAAAGACGATCCATGCCCCGGAGGGGCGGCCAAGCGTCATGTCATGCTCGGCAATGATTTCAAAACTGACATCGCGCTGTTTTCGCTTCCGCTGACGGATCCGTTCCGATTGCTTCCCGGCAGTATTGAGGCTGAATCCGCGCTTCGAACTGTATGCGAAGCTTTAGCTAAAGCAGCATGCCAGACGCTCGATATCGAACCAGGAGAGGTTCTTGCAGAATATCGCCCCGCTTTGACAGAGAACGGTACCAGTGGCCATGAAGTCGAAATTTTCCTCTACGATACGTTGTCAGGAGGGGCCGGGTTCTCAACCGAGTTTGTCGTCCGCGCTTCCGAACTATTCGAACGCGCCCAGAGTCTGCTTGCAAGTTGTCCGGAAGGCTGCGATGCGTCCTGCTATCGCTGCCTGCGAAGCTTCCGCAACCGGATGGAGCACTCTCTCCTGGATCGCAAGCTGGGTATTCAGCTCTTAGAACATGCACTCAATGGCGGATATCCAGCCTATCCGCCCGAACGTGCGCATCGCTCTCTCGATCTACTAGCCCGCGATCTTGAACGCCAGTACAGGGCAGAATTTTCCTTTGCCCGAAATGTGCTACGCAATGACGTTACGGCCGGTATCGTCCTTATCCCTATAGTTGCAACACGTCTGGCGACAGGTGCAGAAACGTGGATAGCTCTGTGCTCTCCGCTAGCCCCAAATATTCCTAGCGACCTCACACTCCAAAAGCTCAGCCCTCAAGGACTGGCGATACTAGAGTGTGCCAATGATCTTATCATTCGGCGACATCTACCAGATGCAATTTTGCGGCTTCAGAGTAACTTAAGATAAGGCGAGCTATTTTTAATTTTATAAATAAATCAAAAATTTAATTCACTATAAGCCAGGCTTAGGGAGATTCAGCAAGGTTGTGAAGATAGGCGGCTAAGGCGGCTAAGATGTAAGCACGGTGTTGACGGCGCTGCGAGGGCGTCACCATCGACGGAGTAGACTGCTTTTTGGTGCTGCGGTATTTCGGGATCACGAGAAAACCGTCAGCGTTGCACAGTTACCGAGTTTTTGGCGTCTCGCAAAAATTGGTAACGACTATGGATATGGAACTGAAACACGGGAGTTTTGGTTGCTTGGCCCATCCGGGAAAAGGATGCGTTATCTTAATTCATGAGCACGCGATTAAAGAGGCTCCGGTTCGCAGGAAAAAATTGTTGTCTGACCACGAAAAAGCCCTGCTGGAGAGCGATGAGTGGTTGGATGTGCAGCAATTTGAATCCGATTGTTTTAATTACGCGATGTTCGACTTTTAGGCGATTAGGCTCGCAAGTTGGAGGTTTGAACGACCGATTTGCAGGTTGATGAACAGACCCAAGGTGTGGGCTAAGATTTTTCGAGTGATGCGATGGGTCAAGTGCCAAGCATCCCGCGCCCAGATTTTCTCGAAATGGAACTGCCCGGTCAGTTGACCGATGACGGTTTCCACGCGGCGGCGGGTGCGTGTGAGTTGCCGGACAGCCCAAGCGGGGCGAGAATCGGGCATATTCACCCGCAGCGGGGTTTGTAGCTGGATGCCGAGGGTGGCCAGCTCGGCCTGAAGGCCGCTGCTGAGGTATCCCTTGTCGCCGATCACCATGCCTTGGAAATCCTCGGTCAACTCCCACAACGCCTCACGTTCATCGCCTGTTGCCGAGGTCACCGTACAAGCGGTGATCACGCCGTTGAGGGTGATGAGCAGATGGCCGTGAAGTCCGTAATAATACTGGCCTTTTGCGGCACAATAACCTAAATCGGCGACTTCAGGGAACAACCGGCATCGGGACATCCGGGTCAGTGCACAGACCGGCAGGGGGCAGCCATCCACCAGACGAAAAGGGTCGCTCGCCGCACCCAACTCCTTCAGCAGATGCTGATGAAGCCGTTGCTTGACTGGCCAGAGATGAGCGGCTTGTTGAGCGAACGTAGTTCGTGCGCCTCGTTGTGGAAACCACGCCCCCCAATGACGACGAAAATACGTCCAGAGGCCCACATCGGTATCCAATCCCAGAAACTCACCGACCATCTCCAGCGTGATCACTTCACTATCGGCTCACTTCGGGGCAAAGCCCCGTTGGCGCAAGCGCCGATTTCCCAGCACAGTTTCCAGATGGTCTTCTACCCAGCAAAACACCGTGATGATAAAGTCTTCCAGCGGCATGGCGGCCTCTTCGTGCGGTTGAGGTGGTTGCTTCCTCTCAGCTTAGCTCAGACCCTCATGCCGCTTCAGCCTGCCCTATCGCTTTACCTCCCTTCGAAAAGTCGAACATCGCGTTTTAATTGGAAAGATTTGGGATTTGGAAATCTTAACAATTGGCTGATAGCCCTTAAAGAAGCCGCCAAAGGCGCGAGCCCTACCAAGTTGCCATTTTTCGACGAGATCGGACCCTAAGAAGACGGGCGGAGCCGAAAACCGTCTGGTGATTTAGGGAATAGTAAAAACAGCGACCCGAAAAATCCCTGGCTTTTCCCAAAAACCTTGGAGATCGACAACGCGGACTTTGGGGTGGGTCACGCGGGGATTAGAAGGACAAAAGGAATCCACCGGGGAAATCCGGCGGCCCTTTTTAAAGATCTTTAAGAGAGGATCTTTTGGACCCTCTTTAAACGAGGTCGTGGCCCTAAACACGAAGTACAGTTCAAAGCGTCGGCCGTGATACCGCCCTGTGCAACCGCCTGCCTGCGTGCCACACGCACAGTCTGCCAGATAAACCCCTGGTAAATCGATCCAGGGAGCGGCCTGGCTGGGCAGGGGGGTCACCAGGAGAAGGGCTAGACCCAAGAGCCTCGCTACGCCCCAGCGGGTGCCAGCGATCTTCGGGCGGATCGTTGGAAAACCCCATGTCTTGTGAAGACGATCCTGGCTCTTTAGAAACCGCATCGGTTATTTCTCCGGGAGCGGCGCTGACGATGACGACGCGGATCGCGCCTGTCCGCAGCGTTGGCGGTGACCACACTGGCGGCATAAACCCGCAAAGGTTGCGCCCAGCGGAGTTGCCAGCCCCTCCCGCAAGGTCCAGTAGCGACGGTGGAGCTGAATGACTTGCTCTGGCGTCCACAAGGATACCCGCTCATACCGGACCCCAGCAGGAGTCACCAAGCGAAGGTATCCATACTCTGCGAAGGACTGATGACGAAAGCGCGATTGACTTTGCAGTAAGACCCGATAGGTCGACACTTGGGCGATATCGGCGTCATACACTGCCACACGACGGCGGCGCTTGGTATCCACGACGACAAGGGAGCCGGTGCGCAGGCGATAGACTTGATCGGGCGTCCCGCTCAGCGCCACGGGATGTTCACAACGAAACAACCGCTCACTGGCGATCAGCGTCGCTGTTTTCAGCACGTCGGGCATGTGTTCGCGTTGAAGCCAGGCGGCACGCTTTCCCCGGCGTCGGCTCAAAAGCACCAACGCGAACCCGATGACAAGCGCTACGATCAGCCAGGTTCCGTTGCTCATCACACGCTTTCCTTTGGGGCGATTTGAAGGACCCACCGGCGGATGAATCGATCCAGAAGCCCGCGCACGGCTCGCGACGCGCGCGGCGAATGAATTAAAAACCGGGCCAGCGGTGGTGAGCAGGCATAGTAAAATTGCACCCATCTCTGACCTATCCGCGTGGGCTGTAAGACCTGATCGCGCCACTGGCGCAACGCCTCGGTCTGCCAGGCCGTTTCCCCGTACACCGCAGACGCGATAAAACAGCGCCGATCGCGGGCGACCCGCGCGCGCCGACCTTGATAATGCCGTGCGAGACGGTCGTGGTGCGCGTGCTCCGCTTCTCCGGCCGCCGCTAAGCGTTCCCGCTCCGGGGGGCGTTGCTTGCCGTGTTGCTGATCCAGTAACAGTTGTTGTTCGCAGCGGGCCAGCTGCGCAAGATCCGAGACGCTCACTGGGCGATGATCCGTTTCAGCCACGAGAGGACTCCTGGGGCGTGTGCTGTTCTAGGTGGTTTCGTAGATCGGTATTGGCCGCAAAGCGTGCCTTGCCTTCTTTGCGGCTGGGGTGGGGTTCAGCGTCGAAGGCGGCTTGAAAGACCACCCCACAGTCGCCGCGCCTGCGAGCGCGCCACCGGATTCGGTAGCGTAGCGAGTTGCTGCTCGATCCAGCGCAGATCTTGCGGATGATGCGGGACCTCGCGGATATGCCCGACGGGTTCATCCGATTACCGGCCCGCCGCCGCCTTGGGGGGCGTTATCCAGCCCGCTTGCGCCAGGAGATAGGTTTCACGGTCGAGAATCTGAGGAATCGGCGGGCTGGGATCGCGCAACGCCCGCAGGGTCGGTTCGCCCGGTGCACCGATGCGGCACTGCGTGCGCGGCAGATCATAGACATACCGAAGCCAACTGGTGAGGGCCAACTGCGGCGGACAGACGGATTCGTTCGGATCGGGCACGAGAGTCACTGCCCTCGTCATCAGCGCCTGTAAGGGTTCGGTGTTAATGCAATAGCGCCAGACCTGGTTGCGGGGCGTTTCCCAGAGGACATCGAAGACGCCGTGGTGATACGAACGCGCGGGTTGGAGCTTGGCCGCTTGGCGGTGGGTGAGGCC
>APMI01003526.1_pt1 | contig 56337 bp, 75 predicted proteins | sample 667938 | NCBI WGS metagenome assembly APMI01 (sample SAMN01084076, study PRJNA167559) | wastewater metagenome | biome: Wastewater | place: Denmark: Ejby Moelle, Odense | collected 2011-11-28
AAAGCCGCAGAAGCAATACCTTTGCCAAGGGAGGACACCACGCCCCCAGTAATAAATACATAACGGGTCATGGGAGACCTTCTTACCTAAGATTCATGAAAATTACAAAACTTTATTTACTGTTTTTGTCAGTATTTTTGTTGTTTTGCGCAGCAGGCGGAAGAGTTGAAGTATTAAATTCAGAACCAACACTATTTTGAGGCGCAGTTGCAGGTGCTGCTTGAGACTGCGGAATATTTGTACCAGTTGTGTTGGCCACACTGTTAACAGCATTTGTTGTTGAGTTACCAAATTCAATTGATTTAGTAGGAAGACCGTTTGCATCCCTACCCTGACCCATAACTGATGTAGCAGTCTTTTTAGCGCCACCAGAAGCAACAACCAAAGAAATAGATGTCAAAAAGAAAATGGTCGCCAAAACAGCTGTTGTACGTGTCATAAAGTTTGCCGCACTACGGCTAGACATAAGTCCAGACGGTCCGCCACCAATTCCCAAAGCGCCGCCACCTTCTGAACGTTGCAAAAGAATTGCGCCAACAAGGGCGATACAGATTATGATATGGACTGCCAATAGTGCTTCTAACATTATTTCCACGCTTTATATTAAATATTAAACAGGCTATTTGCACTTTGTTTAAAAAAATTCAAGGTTTGTAACTGTTTAAACTGTTGGTAATCAGGCAAAAATGGGTATTTTAGCTTGAAAGATATTTCATAGCATCATCATCGTCATTGTTATTGCTGACATTTATATTTTCTGGGTTTACCACAAGGTTTTTGATTTTATCATCGCGATCGCGTGCTTTGTTCAAGCGATTTCTAACTGATGATAGCGTTGCCTCAAGATCTTTTTTGAAAATTTCGCCGTCATCGGAAGCATAAGCAACAAATATTGCAAGTGCGAGTTGTCGAGTAAGATTGGCGTTTTCAACAGTATTTGTTCCGCTTGCAGTTTTGCTAGCAATATTTTCAAGGACAACGGCCATATCGTTAATTTCTTCATTATCCATTCGTTTTGCAGTGCGAACCAATTCATAGGTTGTTTCAAGCAAATCTAATACAAATCCATTGTTTTTATTGAAATCTTTGTAAGATTGCAGTGTTACTTCGGCCGCAATTGCAATACGACGCGCAAGTTTCGCAAGACGTTCTTTATTTACACGTTTTTTTGCGTTTTCTAATTCTTCTAATTGCTTAACAGGATCTGATGATCCGCCATAAACCACAATTTTCAATGGATTGGGGACTTCAAATGCTTCAACACTATAACGGCCCGTTTTTGGTTTACCTCTATCGGGGCCTACATAATCAGATGTAACAACAAAACGCTTGCGGTTTTCGATAATTGCGCGAACTCTTTCTTGAGTTTTTGAAACGGAAAACGGACGTAATAGAACGTCGTCACAGCCCGCATTTAATAAATTGGCAACAATATCACTATTACCAACCCACAAAGTAGCAACAATTGGCAAGAATGGGTTACATTTTGTTGATCCCATACGAATTGATTGCAATAACTCGACTACTTGGTCAGTATTATCCGAGCCTTCAATAAAAAGTATTGCCGTATCATTATTTTTTAGTCGCCTGACAAGGTTTTCAAATGAGGTATAACCTTCGATATTACGAAACCCCATTCCATGAAGTATCGAGCGCGTAGTTAGCATATTGCCCCGCATCGGGTCATAAATAACTACTAATGCTTCACCTAAATCTAGTTGTTGCAATGCAAGCCCCTGAACAATGCCTCATAAGCATAATGATACTTCAAAAAAGACATTGTTGCAGGGATTTTTAAATATTGTGTTAAGCTGATATGCACTTATTTATAAGGTTGCAGCGGCTTTTATTATTTCCAAAAAGTCTGGCGCCTTCAAACTTGCACCACCTACCAATGCGCCGTTGACGTTTTCAATTGCAAGTATCTCTGATGCGTTTTTGGCGTTAACGCTGCCACCATATTGAATTGGAATATCTTTTCCAGAATCACCAAAAATTTCTATCAATTTATTTCGAATGCTTAGGTGCATTTCACGAATATCATCGTTACTTGCAACTTTGCCGGTTCCAATTGCCCAAACTGGTTCATATGCGATGATAAGTTTTGTGGCTTCAAGTTCAGGAAGTGCTGATTCTATAATTTGTTTAAGTACAACGGTTTCTGCGTTCCCTGCTTCACGTTCTTGAAGAGACTCACCAACGCAAACAATGGTTTTTAATCCAGATTGTTGTGCGAAGATTGCTTTTTTGGCAACCAAATCAGACGTTTCAAAATGGTTTGTTCTTCTTTCTGAGTGCCCTAATATTACTGCACCAACACCAATTTCTTTTAACATTATGGCAGATATATCGCCAGTATGTGCGCCACTTTCAGTAAAGTGGCAATCTTGCGCACCAACAACGATTGAATTGATTCCATCTTTAATGGTTTTAAGTAATGTAAAAGGCGGGCAAATGCCGACTTCAACATTTTGTGCGCCAATTTCTTTGGTACCGGCTTCAACAGCTTTGGCAAGTTCAACATGACCCAAAAGGCCATTCATTTTCCAATTGCCATAAATATATTTTGATTTTTCCATGATTTTCCCCAGTTTTACATTAATTTTGATACATATCATGTAATCAAATGCTTGCTTATAGCTTAAAGCATCACTATGGAAGGAATTTGTTACATTAATTTCAGGGGTAATTTGACGCACTTTTCTGTGCGCAGCATCTCCAGAATATTAGGGATTAAAATATGCTAGGAATGGTTCGTAAATTTGCACGTTCATGGGTTGCAAAAATTCTCATGGGCCTGTTGGTGGTTTCTTTTGCGGTTTGGGGCATAAATGATGTTTTCAAATCAAATAATAAAGATAATCTTGCAACTGTTAACGGCAAAGACATCACAATTGCTGAATATAAAACTGAATTTGACCGCTTCATTAAGCGTGCAAGCGAAGAGACAAAGCAAACTGTAACAACACAGCAAGTTCGTGATGCAAAAGAAGATATTGCAATATTGGAGCAAATGGTTTCTGAAAAAGCATTTGGTGCATTAATGCAATTGATTGGCGTTTATGTTTCTGACACCAAACTTAAATCAGAAATCGCAAAAATTCCTGCTTTTATTGACCCTACAACTGGCAAATTTTCTGAAATCGCATACCAGCAGACATTAAGCCAAAACAAACTTACTGTTGCGCAGTTTGAAACTTCTGTCCGTAATGATATGGCGCGCCAACTTATGACCGTTGCTTCCGTTTCTGGTTTCCGTGCACCTAAATACTATTCATCTCAAACACTCGCATATTCAACAGAACGTCGTACTGTTTCTATGTTACCTGTAACCCCTGCAATGGTTGGCGGTGCACCTACCCCTACCGATCAGGATTTACAGAATTTCTATAATCAAAACAAAGAACGTTTAATGCGTCCTGAAACCCGCGATGTGACAGTGGTGGTTGCCCAATTAACTGATTTTCTTCCAAAAGTTAAAGTTGACGAAGCAGAAGTTCAAAAAATCTTTAATATCCAAAAAGATAAACTTGTAGTTCCTGCAAAACGTTCATTTGTTCAAATTGTCGCTCCTGATGAAGCTAAAGCAAATCAAGCGGCTGCAATGCTTAAGGCTGGTAAAAACCCAGTAGAAATTTCAAAAGCATTGGGCCTACAAAACCCGCTTACTTTCAATGATTCAACCTTGTCACAAATTCCTGATAAAGAGGTTGGTAAAGCAGTTTTTGCGGCGCAGGTTGGTGTTGCATCTGCTGTTAAGGGCGCGCTTTCTTATTCGGCATTTGTTGTTACAAGTGAACAAGCTGAAAAGGCAGCTGATTTTGCCGCCGCATCAGTTAAAATTCGTGAAGAATTGGCAAAAGAACAAGCTGGGCAAGAATTGACAAATGCCACTGAGACCTATGAACAAGCGGTTTCACAGGGGGATAGTGTTGAAGTTGCTGCTGGTAAGGCCGGATTTAAAATTACTAAACTTGTTGGCATCACACAACAAGGTCAAGAGCTTGCGACCGGCAAGGTTCCTGAGTTAATTTCAAATATTATGAGTGGTTTTGACGATGTCTTTAATATTGCCAAAGGCGATACTACTGATCTTTTAACGTCTAAAAATGATAGCTATGTAGCTTTCCGTGTTGATAATATCAAACCTAAGGCACCGGTTCCACTTGCTGAAGTTAAAACTGAACTTGCCCAAGCATGGGTTCGTGAAGAACTTGGAAAACGTGTAAAAGCTAAAGCCGAAGAAATTTTGAAGGTTGCGCAAGCATCATCTTTAGAAGCTGCGGCAAAAAAATATAATCTTACAATTGTAAAACCGCCGCAACCTTTGCTTCGTGGTCAAGGTTCAAAAGAATTATCTGCGGCAATATTTGACGCTAAAAAAGGAACAATTACTTTTGGTCCAGTTGCAGATGGTGTTCAGTATGCAGTCGTCAGGGTTGATAATATCCAACGTGATGATGAAAACAAGGCACCTGATAGACTTGCACAAGCCGAACAAAGTGTTCGTGGATCTGTTCAAGAAGATATTATGACTATTTGGGGCAATATCGCTCGTGAACGAACCAAAACTAAAACCTATCCTGAACGCCTAAATCGTGTGTTCGGAGACGATAACGCAAAATAATTATAAACGGGAAAAAAATGTCTAGTAATAAAAGTGCCAACCTGAATGAGATTACCGAAAAATATAATCAGGGAATCGGCACTTTATTATGGCAAAGACGTATAGACGACATTGAAACCCCGATTAGCGCATTTGCAAAACTTGGCGCGGAAAAGTTTGGTTCTTGCCTATTTGAAAGCGTCGAAGGTGGTGAAAATCGCGGACGTTATTCAATAGTTGCATCAAACCCTGATTTGTTATTTTCAGTAGAAGGTAGTGCCGCAAATCTAACTGAAATTGATGAAAGCGGTGTTTTTGGTAAAGCCACAAATATTGATGGCAATCCACTTGATGCGCTTAAAAAATTACTTGATGAAAACAAGTTAGATTTTCCAAGTTTCTTACCGTCTCCACTGGCTGGCCTTTATGGCTATGTTGGCTATGAGATGGTGCGTTTTTATGAAAAGTTACCGATTGCAGCTCGTGATCCATTAGAGCTTCCTTACTCTATGTTGATGCGCCCACGTCTTGTCATTGTTTTTGATGGCGTGAAGCAGGAAATGATACTTGCAACTCCAATTCGTCCCAAAGATGGCATTGATGCGGCAACCGCAATTGCGACAGGGCAAAAACTTATTGATGAAACGATTGCAAAACTATCGCAACCTAATCCATTAAAAGCCCCTGATACTTCTAAGCCTACATATTTTGCTGATATTTCTTCAAACCAAACACCTGCGCAATATATGGCAGGCGTTGAAAAGGCGCGTGCATATATACGTGCAGGTGATATTTTTCAGGTTGTACCGTCTCAAAGGTTTTCGATTGATTTTGATAAATCGCCGCTTGCACTTTACCGTGCGTTACGTCGTACTAACCCCTCGCCTTTTTTGTTCATTCTGCAAATGAATGGTTTTTCAATCATTGGCTCTAGTCCTGAAATTTTGGTGCGCTTGCGTGATGGTACAGTTACCGTAAGACCAATTGCCGGAACACGACCACGTGGAGAAACCCCGGCAAAGGATTTGGCATTAGAAGAAGAATTGCTTAACGACCCTAAAGAAGTTGCAGAACATTTAATGCTGTTGGACTTGGGGCGTAATGATGTTGGACGGGTTTCAATTAACAAGGCGCATAGCAATCAGGAACGAAATACAAACTTTGCTGGTGGTATTCGTGTTACACAAAAATTTGTTATTGAACGTTATTCGCATGTGATGCATATCGTTTCCAACGTTGAAGGCACGTTAAAACCTGAATTAACTGCACTTGATGCACTATTAGCGGGTTTTCCAGCCGGAACAGTATCAGGCGCACCAAAAATTAGGGCAATGGAAATAATCTCCGAGCTTGAACCCCACGAGCGTGGTATTTATGCAGGGGGTGTAGGATATTTTAGCGCTAATGGAGATATGGATATCTGCATTGCGCTAAGAACCGGCGTCCTTAAAGACAAGAAATTATACATACAGGCCGGTGCCGGCGTTGTTCTTGATTCGGATCCTGAAAAAGAACACCTTGAGTGTATTGCTAAATCACGTGCATTGGTTAGTGCGGCTTCTGAAGCCGTGATTTACGAGTAAAACAAATGAGCATTAAATTACTTCTTATCGATAATTATGACAGCTTTACCTATAACCTCGTTCATTATTTAGAGGAATTGGGTGCAGAAGTTACAGTAATGCGCAATGACGCAATGAGCGCAGAGGAGTTCCTTGCGCTCAGGTTTGATGCAATTGTTCTCTCACCTGGTCCAAAGTCACCTAAAGAAGCCGGCGTTTGTATTGATGTGGTTGCCAAAGCACCACCGAAATTACCAATCCTTGGGGTTTGTTTGGGACATCAAACGATTGGCGAAGTTATGGGGGGTGAGGTTTTATCAGCAAAAGCAATCATTCATGGTAAAACTTCAATGATTGAAAATAATGGCAAAGGACTTTTTGAAGGTTTGCCAAAGTGTTTCAATGTTACCCGTTATCATTCTCTCGCAATAGAACCTTCTACTCTACCTGATGTTCTTGAGGCTGACGCAAAAACTGCGGATGGTGAAATTATGGCAATTCATCATAAAAATAGACCGATTTATGGCGTTCAATTCCACCCTGAATCAATCGCGTCCGAATATGGTCATGAAATGCTTGATAACTTTTTGAAAATTGCGGAACATTTTAAAAATGCCGATTAATGTTAAACCAATACTTACTGAACTAGCGCTTGTAAGGCCGATTACCAAAGATGAAATGCGCGATGTATTTGAGGCAATTTTAGAAGCTGAAGTTACTCCTGCCCAAATTGGTGCGTTCCTAATGGGGCTTGAGGTTGCCAAGGTAAATGCAACAGATACATTGGTTGCCGGTGCATCTGCAATGCGTTCAAAAATGATTAAGCTTGATGTTCCTTTTGAAACAATTGATGTTTGTGGAACTGGTGGTGATGGTGCGCACTCATTAAATATTTCAACCGCGACTTCATTTGTTGTTGCGGCAACGGGTACAAAGGTTGCCAAGCACGGTAATCGTTCAATGTCCTCTATTTGCGGCGCAGCAGATGTATTAGAGGCATTAGGAGTAAAACTTACCTCTGACCCTAAAATTCAATTAAAAGCTCTTGAGGATGCAAATCTGGCCTTTTTCTTCGCGCCAAATTATCACCCAAAACTTGCTTATGTCGGTCCATTGCGGCGCGAGCTAGGTTTTGGAACAGCGTTTAATATTATGGGGCCATTATGTAATCCTACGCTTGCATCAAAACAATTGATGGGGGTTTACCGACCTGAGTTGCTGGTTGCGGTTGCAGAAACTTTACGTGAACTTGGTTCAAAAGCTGTTTGGATTATTCACGGACTTGGTGGTCTTGATGAGGCTGTTTTACATGGCCCAACGGATGTAGTTGAGCTAAAAAATGGCAAATTACGCGAATTTACAATAAACCCATCTGATTGTGGGTTGGCAAATTCACCACTTGAAACTTTGAAAGGTGGCGATGCCAATTTTAATGCGAATGCATTAATGAATTTATTGCGCGGTGAAAAATCTGAATATCGTGATGCGGTAATTTTAAATTCTGCTTGTGCTTTGGTGATGGCTGACGTTGCAAATGATTTAAAAACGGCTGCTGAGGTTGCGGCCAACGCAATTGATAGTGGCAAGGCAATGGAAGTCTTAAATACGTTAAAGGTAATTACTAATGAGTAATATTCCAGACATACTAGCCAAAATTGTCGATTACAAAAAGACCGAAGTGGCAGAATTATTATCAAATACAACAATCGCGGATCTTGAAAATAAGGCAAAAGAACAAAAACCGACACGTGGTTTTTTAAACGCGCTTGAAGTGGCTGCAAAAACCAAGCCTGCTTTGATTGCAGAAATCAAAAAAGCCAGCCCATCAAAAGGTTTGATCCGTGAAGATTTTAATCCGCCAGAGCTTGCAAAAGCATATGAATTGGGCGGTGCGGCCTGCCTTTCAATTCTTACTGATAAACCGTCATTTCAAGGGGACAATCAATATCTGATTGATGCACGCGCACAAGTATCTCTTCCTGTTATCCGCAAAGACTTCATGATAGATGTTGCACAGGTGCTTGAGGCACGTGCAATTGGGGCCGACGCGATTTTGATTATTATGGCCTGTACAGATGATGTATTGGCAAAGGAATTATTTGAAACCGCAACCGCATTGGGCATGGATAGTTTAATTGAAACCCATGACATGGAGGAAATGGAACGCGCATTAAAAATTGGTGGGCGTTTAATTGGGGTCAATAACCGCAATTTGCGGACTTTTGAAACCCGGCTTGAAACAACCGAAGAACTTTCCAAAATGGTTGATAAAAATGTCTTTTTGGTTGCCGAAAGCGGGATATTTACCCATAATGAACTTAAACGCCTTCAAAATTGTGGTGCAAAAGGATTTTTAGTCGGTGAAAGCCTTATGCGTAAAACCGACGTAACCAACGCCACAAAAGAATTATTGTTTGGATAGGAAATAACATGTCAAAAATTGATGAGCGCCTAAAAGAATTAGGTATCGAATTACCAAACCCACCTGCCCCTGTGGCTTCATATGTTCCATTCGTGCAAACTGGAAACCAAGTTTTGATTTCTGGGCAAATTTCAATTGCTGCAGATGGTGGCATTAAAGGTAAGTTGGGTGATCTTACTTTGGAAGAAGGCCAAGCGGCTGCAAAGCTTTGTGCATTAAACCTTTTGGCACAATTGAAAGCGGCTTGTGGTGGCGATTTGGACCGTGTGGTACGCGTTGTTAAACTTGGTGGTTTTGTTAATGTGAAACCTGATTTTGCGGCAATTCCTGCGGTTATAAATGGTTGTTCTGATGTTATGGTTGAAGTTTTTGGTGAAAAAGGCAAACATGCGCGTTCTGCGGTTGGGGTTGCCAATCTTCCGCTTGACTTTGCGGTCGAAGTTGATGGGATTTTTGAAATCGCATAAATTGGTCTGACCAAAATTGTAATAATATTGAAATTGCAAAGTGATGGGAATAATATTTCAAAATGAAAATTATCCTCTCCTTTGCAATTTTGCTTTTATACCAATTAATTGGAAATTTCATCCAAGATTTGTTCCATATTCCCATTGCTGGAACTGTTATAGGGATGGTTTTATTATTTTTTAGCCTTATTTTAACAAGGCGTCGTTTTCGCCATACGCACACCAATCCTTTTATTCACTTTTCACTAAAATTATTGCGAATAATGCCAATTTTATATGTACCTGCTGGCGTGGGTATAATGCAATATTTTGGTATTATTGGTTCTCAAAGTATTCCGATAATTGGCACATTGGTGCTTTCAGCATTACTTTCTATGGTTTTTACAGCCTATTTTATGACGTTTCTTTTGAAGAAATTAGAAAAAAGTGGGGCAAGCCATGACTAATGCATTGCATAATCTTTTTACTTCCCCGATATTTTTCCTTACTCTAACTATGCTTTTATATGCAGGCTTTGAAAAGCTATTTATAAAAGCGAACTTCAACCCTTTGGTAAATCCAGTAATGCTGACCATTGCTTTTGTAGTTGGGTTTTTGATGGTTTTTAATATTGATTATCAAACCTATTTTCAAAATGTGGGTTTGTTAAATTTCCTGCTTGGCCCTGCAACCGTTGCCTTGGCAATACCGTTGTATCGATCTTATGAGGAAATTAAGAAAGCAAGCCATGTCATTGTTATTACACTAATAATTGGTTCTTTATTTGCGATCATAAGCGCGGTTAGTTTTGCTTATTTTCTGGGTGGTTCAAAAGAGGTTGTTCTATCATTTGCACCACGTTCTGCTACATCGCCAATTGCAATTGGGATATCGCAGGAAATTGGCGGTATCCCGTCTCTAACTGCTGCATTAGTTATTATTACCGGTATTTTTTGTGCCATGAGTTCGACAATTATTTTTAATATCTTGGGCATCAAAGATAAGCGAGCGCGTGGTTTTGCCACTGGGCTTGTTGGGCATGGTATTGGAACCGCACATAAAATGCGCCAAAGCGAACAAGCGGGCGCATTTGCAGGGCTTGCAATGGCACTTAATGGTGTTGCAACGGCAATATTGGTGCCGTTAGTAGTACCTATTATAATGAAACTAATGCATTAAAACTTATCACGGTATTTATTAGTAATTGGATATCGTCTATCGCGGCCAAAGTTCTTGTGCCCAATTTTTACACCTGGTGGTGCTTGTCGGCGTTTATATTCGGCAAGATACAACAGATTTTGCACACGTTTTACTGTTTCGGGCGCATAGCCAAGCGCAAGAATATCCTCAACTTCATCTTCAAGCTCAATGAAATGGTAAAGCATATCGTCTAGCTCTTCATATGGTGGCAAGCTATCTTGATCTTTTTGGTTTTCACGTAATTCAGCAGATGGTGGCTTATCAATGATATTTTGAGGAATAACAATGCCTTTGGGACCGAGGCCTATTTTACATGTATTTTTATTACGCCAATCTGAAAGTTTGAAAACTTCGGTCTTATAAATATCTTTGAGGCAATTATAACCGCCGCACATGTCACCATAAAGTGTTGCATAGCCAACCGCCATTTCTGATTTATTGCCAGTGGTTAAAACCATATGTCCATATTTGTTTGATAATGCCATCAATATTACGGCCCGTGTACGGCTTTGGATGTTTTCTTCTGTTATGTCAGGCTTGTAACCAGTGAATTGAGGTGCAAGGGCATTATTAAACTCGCCAACCATACCTTCAATCGGGACAATCTCATAACGCACCCCCAATGCGTTTGCGCAATCTTCGGCATCGCCAAGGCTCTCGCCAGATGTATATTTTGAAGGCATCATTACGCATATTACACGTTCGGCCCCCAATGCATCGACCGCCATTGCAGCAGAAATCGCGCTATCAATACCACCTGAGAGCCCTAATAAAACACCTGGAAAGCGGTTTTTATTAATATAATCACGCAATGAAAGCACTGTTGCACAATAATCTTGTTCAATATCAGTTATTGCAATCGCGTCAGACGCCGTTTTCAAATTCCAAATGCCGTTTTCAATTTCCCAATCACTTATGCCAACATTTTCTTCAAATTGGGCTATATGGAAACGCGCATTTTTGTTTTGATCAATTATAAAGCTGCCGCCATCGAAACATAGTTCATCCTGACCACCTAATTGGTTTAGATAAAGCAATGGAATATTATTTTCTTTTACCCGTTCCTGTGCAACGGTCATACGGCGCGCTACTGCACCGCGGCGATAAGGTGACCCATTCGCCACCAAAAGCACCCCTGCCCCATTTTCTGTTAGTTTATTGCAAACCTTTGGGAACCATATATCTTCGCAAATCGGCAACCCAATTTTTAACCCCTTATAATCAACAGGATAAAAATTGTTGCCGGAAACAAATACTCGTTTTTCATCGAAAACATCATAATTTGGTAATTCGTGTTTAAATCGGTATTCAACACGCCCCTCATTGATAAATGCAACAGCATTATAAAGGTTATTACCTTCGCGCACTGGTGAACCAATTATTACCGCAGGGCCATTAACAAATTCATTGGCAATAGTTTGAATTGCCGCCATACAATCAATTACTGCAGCCGGTTTCAATACCAAATCTTCTGGCGGGTAGCCAATAATGAATAATTCAGTAAACATAACAATATCTGCATTTGCGGAAATTGCTTGTTCAATATATTTTCGTGCTATTCCAACGTTGCCTTCAATATCGCCGACAATCGGGTTGGCTTGAACGCTATAAATACGGCATGTTTGTTTTTGTATTTTCATAATTCCATTTAGCCAAAATTTAGAAAAAGTCGAACCTTCTATTACATTAGATGTTAATTAGGTGAAAAGAAATTCCATTTCCATAACAAAATAAGTTATAATCGAAACTTGAGGAGAAAATATGAGCCGCATATTCGATAATTATATTATGGTTGATTGGTCAGCAGCATCGAAACCCAATACGGGTAATGATTCTATTTGGATTGGGGTTTTTAAACGTGACGTACGCCTACAGTTGCGTTTTGAATATTTTAATCCTCCAACAAGAATTGCAGCTTATGAAAAATTGCTTGAGCTATTGCAGGCCTTCGCAAAGCGTGATGATAAAACTCTTTTGGGGTTTGATTTTGGACTTGGTTATCCACAAGGAACAGCAAAGGCTTTAAAACTTGACGGAACGCCACAAAAAGCACTTTATGATTTTTTATCGCGTGAAATAAAGGACAAGCCAGATAATTCAAATAATCGCTTTTCTGTTGCGGCAATGATGAACCGCATTATATCTGGAACGGCATTTCCATTTTGGGGTTGTCCGCCACGTGATGTATTGAAAACTTTACAGCCTAAAAAGACAGTTCCACACACCAATGATACTTTGGCAGAGATGAGAATTTGTGATTTGGCGGCAAAAGCAACAAGTCCGGTCTGGAAATTATATTCACCTGGTTCGGTTGGCTCGCAAACTTTAACCGGTATTCCTTATGTTAATAAAATTTTGAAAGAGATATCAGGCGCAAAGCTTTTCCCTTTCGATATTGGTTTTAAGGCTATTGATAAGGGCGATTTAGATGATGTTAGTGTTGTTATAACCGAAATATATCCATCTATGCTAAAAACAAAAGCTATTGATGGTGAAACCAAAGATTTAACCCAAGTTCGGGCAATCGGTGAATATTTTGCCACGCTTGATGACAATGATAAGCTTGGCGCACTGTTTGGTGGCATTGCAAAAATTGATGAAAATCAAAAATTAGCTATTGAGAGCGAAGAAGGCTGGGTTTTAGGTTTTTAGGCATCATCTTTATTAGGTGATAAAATGCTTGCCAATGATTGGCTTTCAAACATGGATTGTAACATCTGCAATGCTTGGTATTGTTTATTGTCATCCGCAGCTTGATACATTTGTGCCATCATTAATGGGTTTTGTGAAAATGAGCTTTTCTTGTCGGCGTCATTATTCAAAATCCCAAGCGTTGCATCAACATTTGCAAGCTCAAGCGCAGAAAGAAATTTATTATCTAAATCGCTTTTATCATAGCTTGCCAATTCTACTTTATCGTTTGGCGATATTCCTTGGGTTGCGGTTGAACGCAAATTATCCAGCAGCTCAACAACGCTAAGTGCACGACCATTCTTATAAAATATTGACTTATTTGCACTAGCGGCAGTTGGAAATAGATTTGCCGCGATTACTTGTGGGTTATTTTTTGCATTGTTAATTAAATCTGACGCCCCCTTTGCGCCAAGAAAATGTGCCGCATATAAATCGCCAGCTTGCGCATCTTGTCCGGTATAGTTTTTAATTACTCGTGCATTATCTGATGCATATTCAGCAGCCATAATTGAAGAAAATTTAGGGTCATAACGCAAATCTAAGATGCGTTTTCTGGCGTCATTATTGCCAATATAAGCCTTGCCATTTGCATCGGTGTTAATCATGGCGGCTTCATTCATTAACCCATGTTTAGCGCCATGTTTCTTAACTGTTTTAAGCCAAGTCTGATCCAAAAATTGAAATAAGCCTTTGGCAGATGATGTGCGGGCTCGTGCTTTTGGATTTAATGAAGATTCGCGCTTTGCTGTTGCCAATAAAAAGGCAAAATCAACACCAGTCTTATTACTTGCCTGTGCGATTGCTTCGCGAATTGGCACTTGGTTACTATTTTTGTTTGGGCTTATATCCATGGTTCATCCACATTCTGTGTTAGGATGAACAAGTAGCTGATTTGGTTAAAATTACTTTAAAAGCGTTTGTATGAATAGGTTAAAGGGTCATTTTTAATTGACTGAATAACATATTTTCCAATCATAGGCGCAAAAAGCCAGCCATTACGATAGGCACCGGTTGCAAGGAAAATACCTTCTATTGAAGAATGCCCTAAAATTGGCATTTCATCGGTTGTATTAGGTCTTAGGCCTGCACGCGTATTAATAATTTCTTTGCCCACCAATGATGGATATAGTCTACAAGCATTGTTATAAAGCGTGTCGATATCTTCCTGATTAGTTGACCAATCATCATTATTATTTTGCGATGTTGCACCAACAATTGTTTTTCCTGCACGTGACATAATATAGGTTGAATGATAACGAATTGACCCATCCGCAGGTGCAGGGCAGTCAATTTCAATTACTTGTCCACGTGTTGGGAAAAGATGGTTTAATTCGGGTAGAGATTGTTTTAATTGATGGCTTTGATAACCAGCAGCAACAATAATTATTTCAGAATTATAATTACCTACCTTGCCGAAAATCTTACCTTTTTCTAATGCTAAAACTTCATCATATATAATTGTTCCACCCAAATTTTTGAACAAATTTAGCATTTGTGGGTAAACAACCATAGGGTTCAACAACCCATCAGATGCCAATTTCAACGCTGCATTTGTTTTTAGTCCATTTGGTATTTCAATAAAATCAAAATCATAACCAAAAACACGTGATGCAATTTTTTGTTTTTCAAGAAATTCAATTTCTTCAGGGGTCTCACCTAATGACAGAGCATTTGGGCTAATGGCAATATTTAGATTTTTTGCAAAACCATCCCATAATTTCCGTGCCGTGAATGCAAAATTTGAAAACTCTTGAGTTGATTGGCATAAACACTCATATGCAGGTGCAAGCATTCCACCCGCCGCAAGGCCAGCAATATGTGCAACTTCTGAACTTTCAGTGATAATTTTTACATTATAGCCCGATTCAAGGGCAAATATTCCACAACTAAGGCCAACGGGGCCCGCACCAATGATATGTATTTCAGGCTTTGTCACATTAGACGCCTTTTAAAGGAATATTCAAAGATGGTACCGTGAAGTGGATTCGAACCACTGACCTCTAGTGCCACAAACTAGCGTTCTAACCAACTGAACTATCACGGCGCATCTTGAGCAAGCGGGACTAGCCGATTTTTATTTTTACGACAAGCCCCACATGACATAAATCAATGATGTTTTTCAGAAAACTAGACAGTATAGCCCATTTTCCGCAATTCTTCAGTAAGTCTCGCGATACGTGTCTCTTCACTTGGGTGTGTAGATAGAAATTCAGGAGGCTTGTTTTTATTGGCTTCTGCCATTCTTTGCCACAAACGAATTGATTGACGCGGGTCATAGCCTGCATTTTTCATATATCTTAGGCCAATGATATCAGCTTCTGATTCTTGCGAGCGTGAAAATGGCATTAAAACGCCATATTGAACCCCAAGACCAAGTGCTTGTGCGATGTCTTGTTGTGCGCCTGTGCTAAGTTTTGTTTGCCCTAAGCCAATTTGGGCAACACCCATTCCAATCTGTGCAGCCACTGTTTGTGACATGCGCTCAGCAGCATGACGGCCAGATACGTGACCAGTCTCGTGCCCAAGAACACAAGCAAGTTGGTCATCATTTTCAACTAGATCAAGCAGGCCTTTATATACGCCAACCTTGCCACCGGGTAAAACAAATGCGTTGATGGTTTTATCGTCAAATACTTGATATTCCCACTGTGCATTTTGAATATTTGAAACCGCCGCAATTTTTTGACCTACTTTAGTGACACGATTAATCATTTTCTGGTCTTTTACAGCCGGAGTTTTTTGTTTTACATCGGTCCATGCAGAAGCGGAAAGTTGCACTAATTGTGCATCATCAACCAGCATAAGTTGGCTTCTTCCCGTCTCAGCGTTAGTTGCACAACCTGAAACGAGTACTAACGAACCTGTAGCAAGCCCCATTACCATTTCACGTCTTGATAGACCGTTGCGTGAGTCTTCTGGTTTTTCGTGGTGATTTAGTCCACAGCTACATGTCATATTGCTTCTCCATAATTTGTTTTAATGCTTCCCTCGCCTATAATTTAATATTATTGAAAATAAGTGCAACAATATATTCATCTGGCGTAAATAATAGCTGTAATAACGTTGCATATATATGGAGGGTAACATGAAAGTTAAAACCAACACTCTTATTATTTCAGCGGCTTTAATCAGTGCAACCTTGTTTAATTCTGCTTATGCAGATGATTTTCGTCAAGGGGGTCGCCGCCAACCACAATTAGTATTATTTGCTGGAAAAGACTTTCGTGGCGAAAGTGTCATTATTAATCGTGATAACCCAGATTTACGTTCAATAAATTTTGATGAAAAAGCGTGGTCATTGGTTGCAACTGGAAAATGGGAAGTGTGCCTTGATCCTAATTATGGTGTAAGATGCCGCACTTATGAAGGGCGTGTTGACCACCTTGAATCATTCAAGGGACGTGTATCATCTGTGCGCTTTGTTGGATGGGGTGATAATGATGGTTATGGAACTAGACCAGATTATCCTCGCCCAGATTATCCAAGGTTTAATGGAACAAGGGGTTCAGCAACAACCTTTTACGCCGGTACTATTAATGGATATGACGCAAATAAATCGTCCGCTGACGCATTCTGTCGTGCCCAAGGTAATAACTATTCAGTATATTACGATGGTTATGGGCGAACATTACAAGACGTTCTTTGTAAATAAAAAAAGGGCGGGAAATTCCCGCCCTTTTCTCTAATCAATTATGTATTACCAGCTATAAGAAACACGGCCATAGATGTAACGACCATTATGCCCGAATGGTCCATATGTTGAGAATGGTGTGTTCGATGTGCTGTTTACAGCATATGGGGTTTTGGTTGGGTATTCATCAGTGATGTTTTCAGCACCCAAAGCCAATTTAACTGATTTGGTAATTTGATAACGACCCTCTAGGTCGATAACAACTTTTGGCTCCAAAACAACGTCAAATGCAGCAGTTGAACCTGGCGACAATACTTCACCATAACGTGTTGCACGTAATGTTGCACCAAATTTATCCAAGGTCCAATCTGTATTCAATGAATACTTATCTTTTGGTGTACCTTTTTCAAAGGTTAGTACGTTTACGCGTGAGAACAAGCCAGTTGATGAAATTCCCAATGACGCCAATTCAGGAGTAGTTGGAGTTTTCGTAACTTTAGTGTCATTGAAGTTTGCGCTGAAGGTAAAGTTGAATTTACCAAAATTATCAGTCGCATACGGCGCGCTTACAATTAAATCTAGGCCTTTGGTTTCAGTATCAACACCATTGATAAAGAAACGACCGCCACCTACACCAATAAAGCCTTGGCTAATTAGATAGTTACGCACTTGTGTTTGAGTAAGGTTCTCAGAAAGAACGATACGGTCTTTTAAGTTGATTTGATAAGCATCAACAGTTGCACTAATGCGCCCAAATCTAGCAACAGCACCCAAAGCATAGTTTACAGATTTCTCAGCTTTAAGAGGTTTTGCGCCAAGTGCTTTTGCAACATCGCTATCAGGCTGGAATGTAGTGATTTCATAGCCAACGCCGTTGATAAAGTTTGTTGATGTCGCGGTAAAGCCAATTTGTTGCAATGAAGGCGCACGGAAACCGTTTTGTACTGATGCACGAATTGCGAAATTAGGTGAGAAGTCATAACGAGTAGCAAGTTTTCCAGTCGCAGTACTTCCAAAACCTTCATAGTTTTCACCGCGAATAGCCGCAGAAACTAACCAAGGTTCGGTGATATTTGTTTCCAAATCAACATAACCAGCAATTGAGTTACGCTCTTTCTTGGTTTCATTTGCAGGAGTAAAGCCAGGGAAAACCTGTGAACCAGAAGGTGTTGGGTTTCCGTTTAATAGTACGCCGCCATTCGCATATGATTCATATTCACCTGCTTTGATTGAATACGCTTCTGAACGTGCTTCAATACCTGTTGATACGTTAAGTGGTTTTGCAAAGCCAACATCGTACCCACGGGTACCAGAAAGGTTTACAACCAATTGTGTATAGTCAAAGCCACCGGCATCAAACTCGGTTTTGCTTGCCGCACCAAAAGAGCGGTTCAAAGTGTTTTTGATAGTATAATCAACAGAGTTATAGCCACCAACTAAAGATAAATCCATATCCCATTCGCCGGCTTTCCATTGCATGCCGCTACCAAAAGAAGCATCTTTAACCAAAGGCGAAATTAAAGGTAGGAAGCCATCAGGGTAAATTGAAACAACGTTACGAGAATCGTTAGAGCGGCGGAAATAGCCAGCTGAAAGTGCTTCACGATTTTGATAAGATGCCCATCCGTACAATTTTGCGCTGTCAGATAAATCATATCCAGCATTTGCAAAGACGGTATATTGATCGATATCAGGGTCACCGTACCATGCATTATAGCGATTGATTGCAACTTCGTTTGCACTAGTTGCTGTTGTACCAGTATATTGTTGTCTCCAATCTGGTGCAGTTCTAACGGTATGCTCTTTATGAGAATAATCAGCGGCAACTGTTAAGAAACCAGCAGTGCCCAAAGGTAAACCAGCCCATGCAGATAGGTTTGTTGATGCACCATCATGCTTTTTGTATTTTGCCAATTTTGAAACGTCATAAAATGCACCGGCAGAAACAGGCATATAATCAGTATCGACAGTTGTGTTGTATTCGCCATAGCTAGCTGTAACACCACCACCTGAACTTGCTTGTTTAAGACGAATGTTAACAACGCCGGCAATTGCATCAGAGCCATATTGTGCTGAAGCACCATCACGTAATACTTCAACAGTTGAAATGATGCTTGATGGAATTGTATTCAAATCAACGGCAGATGAACCACGACCAATAGAACCATTTAGGTTCACCAAAGAAGATGAATGGCGACGCTTTGAATTTACCAACACTAGGGTTTGGTCTGGTGCAAGGCCGCGTAAAGTTGCAGGACGTACTGAATCTGTACCATCAGTCAAACTAGGGCGTGGAAAGTTTAATGACGGAAGTGAAACCGAAAGCGCCTGTGCTAATTCAGATGTACCCTGATTTGTGATTGCACTGCTTGAGATAACATCAACTGGTGCAGCAGTATCAAGTGCAGTTCTTTTTGCTACCCTTGTGCCTGTTACAACTACATTTGTGTCAGAAGCTTCTTGCGCTGCAGCGAAGTCAGTCGCTACAAAACCAGTTCCGAGCGCAATAATAAGCGCCGCATAAGATATTTTCATTTATTTTCCCCTTTAGGCATACTTTAAAAGTATGGGCTGTTATTATAGTTAGAAATCGTTTGTCATAACAATTTCCAACTAATGATTTATATTAGTTTTGACTTAATATCAACTTAATAGGCAAAAACAGTATTGTATTGCGAATTATTTAGGCAAAATAGAATTTTTATTTGAATTTAGGTTTTCTTTTTTCAATAATCGCATTTATTCCTTCGATATGATCTTCAGTTTCATGCAAGATTCCTTGATATGCAGCAGATAAATCCATGATTTCGTCAAAACTAGCGCTCATTCCACGCCTTAATAATGATTTTGAAAGCTTTAGAGCTTGGGAAGGCTGCTCGCTTATAATGCTTGCCATTGCATAGGCGGCATCGTTTAACTCTTCTGGTTCAACAACATCCGCTAAAAATCCCCATTCAAGTGCTTTTTGCGCATCAATTATTTCGCTTGTATAAAGTAGTTGCGATGCACGTGACATACCTAACACCCTTGGGGTTAGCCAAGCACCACCATCGCCAGGTATAAGCCCGATTTTTAAAAATGGAATCCCAAAACGCGCACTTGTTGATGCTATTCTTATGTCACTCATAGAGGCGATATCGAAGCCTAAACCAACCGCAGGGCCGTTAATTGCAGCAACAATAGGAACTTTAATATCCCAAAAAGATTTAATAATCCTATGAACTTCACGACGATATGCATCCGCAATTTCTGCAGCGCCACCTTTGAAATACCCCGTTTTCTCTTTCATGGCTTTTATATCACCACCTGCGGAAAAGGCTTTTCCTTCGCCTGTTATGATAACTACTTTAATGTCTTCATCTTCATTAATTGTATTTGAGACATTTACAAAATTATCGGCATCACCCTCTTTTCCTACTGCATTTAAAATATCTGGGCGACAAAAAGTTAAACGCGCAATTGCGTTTTCTTTTTCAAGTTTAAGTATTTGCATAGTGTGTAAGGGGACATAACATATTAGAGTAATAAAAAAAACGGGATTACATTAGATAATGCGGGATTAAATGGGACAAAACCCTATAAAACAAACACTATCGCAAAATAATTAAATACACAATAAAAAAAAATCGTGTGTCTAAAGTAAAGCTGTATTTAGACATCAAAATTCCTGAAAAATGCTATTGACACCAAAATATAAAGCAATGCCTAAGAAACATCTTAAAACCCTCTAAGAGCCTTATAATCAGCGCCTTTTAATAAATTAGGTATTGAATTAATATTGCTAAACCTCAAAAACGCGCTTTTAAAAGTGACCAACAATTGCGGTCAGTTATAAAAAAGCCGGTCAGTTACAAAAATGCTTATAAAATAAGGAAAAATAAAAAAGCCGATCATTAAGACCGACTTTTATATTTTTATGAACTGACCGGAACATTATATGTAATAAATATGCGCTATACAGTGAAGCGCATGCGGTTATAATTTATTTTTGCTTTGGAAACTTGACCGGATTACCGTCAATAGTAGCATACCATGATTTACGGTTGAATTTAGTTTTTGAAACCTCAAATATAAATGCATTTTTTGTAGAAATATCTGGATTTAAATCACTAATAATTTTTTGATTAATATCATTTCTTGCAAATTTATAGAGACTAGTTTTGCCTGTATCTGGTCTATATTCAACACCATTTTCATCGACTAATTTCACATTATAATTAATGGCGCTAGCTTTAACTGGTTCTGTCCCAATATTTTTTGCATCAATAATTAAAGCAACTAAAATACCACCATCGCCAGCAGTTTCTTTTGATAAACCAACAGAATTCGGCATATCGATTTCTGTTATTTTATAAGAAATATTATCGTTTTCATAGCTATCCTTTGGTAATTCAATATTATCAGTAGTAACATTATTATTGACAGTTTGAATGTTTTTGGTTGGTGCTTTCAGTGTTGAATGGTCATTAATAGCCAAAATTCCCGTACCAATAAACCATATAAACGGTGTTACGACTGCAATGATAATTGCTTTGTTACGAGTATTTAAAAAGCCTAATTTAGAACCTTTGACCGCTGCATAGATTGCGTAAACCATAAATCCAAGCGCAATTATAGTCCATAATGCTGCTAATCCAGCCATTTTTAAAATCCTTTTAAATAGAAATTATTGCCTTTAAAACGCGGCCTAGGATAATGAGGTCTTTTGCATTGTCAACCACTTGGGGTTGATATTTTGGATTGTCGCTTATTATTTCAGCGCCTGATTTACCGTGCGGTCGCAATCTTTTTGTCTGGAGATAGTCGCCATGTTTAAAAACAAAAACACCTTCACGAATGCTTTTATCTTTTAAATCAACTATTACGGCTGATCCTGTTGGTATGGTAGGTGACATGGCATCACTGGTTATGGATCCTACGCAGAGACCATCAATCCCTTCGCGCCCAATATCAGATAGAATCCGACTATCGATAAAATAATCTTCGATAATTTGGTCTAATTCACCCGCCGCACCTGAATGTGTCGTTAAATCGACCATTGGTAATGCAACGCGCCATGATGCAGGTTTGGCATCAAATGTTTCCGCGCCTTTGATTTTAAATGATGATGGCTCACCAACGGTATATGATCGCCCGCCGATGATTGTTTCAGGCTCTTTTGGTCCAGTACCAAGAATAAGGAATTCTGGGTTTAAATTCAATGCTTTTGAAAGTGCAATTGCCCCTTCAGCATTGGGCTTTTTCAATCCTTGTACATAATAACCAATAGAGCTTTTATTAATCCCAGATTTCCTCATCAAATCAACCTGCTTAATATTTAATTCAAGCATGCGGTCGTTAAGTCGCTGACAAAAACCACTTTTGTTGTCCGATTCCTGTTGACTTTCCCCAATAGGGGTTTTATTGTTAACCATAGTTGTCGATTCTCCAACAGGGATAACTCATGAGACAAGAATTAGTTTTACATCCAGAAGACGTTAAGGCGGCTATTCGTAAGGAATTCGGTAGCTTAAAGGCATTTGAACTTGAAAAAGGCTTGCCGGATAGAAGCGCACGCGATGTTTTGCGTGGTCGTGCATCAGCACGAACCCATAGTGCAATCTCCGAATTTTTGGGCGTTAGACGCTTGATAATCCTAAACAATACAAAATCCTCAATTTCAATTCGTGCCAAGAATACCCGCTCGAATGGGGATTCGCAACGTCTAAATGCGGGGACAAAATAGACATGGAAAACATTAATCAAAACAGTAATTTAGACGTTTCCGTAACGGGTCTTCCGATTTGCTTTGAAGACATAAAAGAATTTGATGGTGAGGCGCGGGTTTTAGATTTGCGAATTGCTGAAAGGTTGGAAATTACCAATCTACGGAATATCCGTAGAATGATAAAAAGCAATTATGACGAATTGCAGCGTTATGGAGAGGTTTGGGCGCGAGACGCCCAAACTGCTACTGATAAACGTGCGCGCCACAGTGGCGCGGATGGGGTTATTGCTACGATGGCAAAAACCTCTGGGAAACGTGGTGGTCGCCCAGCAACTGAATATTACCTCAATGAAGCGCAAGCTGTTTTGATTTGCATGAAATCAGCAACCCCTCGCGCCGCAGATATTCGCGAAGAAATAATCAAAGTATTTTTGGCGTATCGGCGTGGTGAATTGGTGTCGCGCCGTGAAACCGACCTTTTGGAAAAAGTTGATAGCCTTACACGTGCGTTGGGAATGTTGGCACAACGGGTTGAAGGGTTTGAAGCTGCATTAAAAATTCAGGCAGCAAGTGAGCAACCTGAATACCATACAGCAATTACATATATGCCATTTTGGAATCTTAAAAGCCAGCGCCGCCCCGCGTGGTTTGATAATGAAATTGTACGTCAAATTGCGATTGATACACATCGCCAATGCACAGTTGATAAGGCAATCGCGAAAATTAAAGCCGCCGATCCTTTGGCAGATGTTAGCAGGTCATCTTTGCATCGTTTTTGGCAAAAACTTGATGTACTTCGTGGGCTTAAACTTCCTAAAAATATGGTGAATTAGACATGACGAAAATTGAACAAGTGCAGCTTATAAATATTGATGATATTGATAGTTCACAGCGTTTGCGTCCCGTTGATACCTCGTGGGTAAATGCGATTGCTGCAAGTATTTCAAAGTCAGGTCTTAATTCGCCGATTGATATATGTCAGATTCCAAATCAGAAATCCGGCAAAAATTTTAAACTTGTTTCAGGCGGTCATAGGCTTGAAGCTTATAGACTATTGGGATTGCAAGAAATTCCTGCATTTGTGCGAAGCAATGAAACGCTTGATTGCCTCTCTCGTGAAATCTCTGAAAACATTTTTAGAGCAGATTTGAAGCCGTATGAACGCGCCACATTTATTGCAGAATTATACGAATTAGAACGTCATAAGTGTGGCTTGGAAAAAGGTGAAGATGGTCGCAAGGTTAGCGCGGTGGTACGGTGGCAAAATGCCAAGTCAACTGAAATAAAATCTGGCGTTAAAGATGCAACGGCAACGATTGCCGTTGCATTCGGTTTTACTGAAAAAGTTGCTGAAACCATTGGTTTTTCACCTAGAACTGTAAGGGATGATATTACCCTTATGCGCATTTCCCCAGCGCTGATTGAAAAGCTGCGTGAGGTAAATTCACCAGTAGTAGAAAACGCATCTCAATTAAAGGCGTTGGCTAAGTTGGAGCAAGAAAAAATAGCCCCTGCTGTTGTTTCAAAAATATGTGATGGCATGACGTTTAATGAGGCGATTGCTCCCCATTTGAATAAGCCGGTCAAGACCCAAACGCCAACCCAAAAGCGCGAAGTGGCCTTTATTTCTCTTTGGAAATCTATGTCTGAGAATGAACGTATTGCCGCATTAAAGTTTTTGGTTGGTAAGGAGCCACGCGGCTTCAAAATTACAGAGGGTGCTTAGTTATGGAAGTATTTCTTACAGAAAACTTAAATCGACCGCCAATGAAATCTGATGCTGATTATTGGGAAGGGTTTATTCCAGTTTTAATCAGTAGCTTGATGAAATATCAAAACGCTTCAAAAAAACGCAAGAATGTCGCAAAATATCGTTTTATGATTTGCAATAAAATCTTGCAATTAGGGAAGAAAATTAGCTTTGTTGAAGCCGTACAAATAGTTGCCAATCAACATAAAATTGACATTAATCAAATCCGCCATTGGCTCGCCTGTTGTGAGGGTCAGCTTGATGTTGAAATCTTATCGCATTTATTGCCGCCACCAGTCGTAGATGGTGAAAGAACTAATCGTGCGGGATTTATATTAATTGAAAAATCAATAAATCGTGGCGCGCGCCGTACTGATCACCGTTTTAAGATTGGCGGTGGCAAATGAGCAGTGACTTAACGCCCGATGTACTTATGGAAATGCGCCGCAAGTTATCAAATGCTAGACTAATTGAAAAAGCCCGCAGTGGGTCTGGCCATGGTCTTGCTGCATCACTATTAAATAAAGTTATTGGTTTGCATGGCGCGGTTATAATTGATGAGGATGCGCCAATTTTTATTGGTGTTGATTATGCCGGTATTGATAAGCATCAATTAGAGGCACAGATTTCTTTTTTGCAAAAAAAATCTGATATGACATTACGTCAATTATTGATTTTACTGAAAATTTGCAATCAAGATGAGCCGCAAACTGTACGTGGTTTATCAGCATCAACAGGAATACCAAAACCCGCAGTTACACGTGCTTTATTTGTTTTGAAATCAGATGGCTTTGTAAAAAAAGAGCGCTGCATACATGATCGTCGTGATGCGCATTTCAGCGCTTTACCTGCTGCCTATAAATTTTTTGAAAATATGGCAGGTGGCAAATGAAACTTGACCGCATCACCCGCCTGAATACTCGTAAAAAAATCGGTAAATTAACCCGCATATCTCACCGTTTTAAATGGTGTGATGAAATGTTGGGTGTATTTGGCGTTGAAGATAAAGATAAAAATCTTCCGTCTGAATTTATGGTTACAATTACTAAAACTAAGGCAATTTTTGTCGTCAGATATTTTACTGATGATTTTAAAAACTGTCATCGCGTATTTGGTCGCTTGGCTTTTGACATTCGACATATCTTTGTGAAATCACCAAATATTGTAGTTGAAGGTCTCATTGAACGTTATTTAGAAAATGAAGCACGTATTGCCTCAACAAATATTTTGGAGGCACATGCATGACTTGGGCTGACCGCGCTTTCCAACATCTTGCCAAAGTTGATGCATCAATTCCGTTTGATGCAACAATTAAACAACGTCGTCAGGCGTTGCGGAAACATGCGTGGTCATTCCATCAAGGTACAAGCTGGGGGCGTAAAGTATGGGGCGCAGCCTCACGTCGTTATCTTATCGCACATGGCATGAGAGTGAAAAATCGCAAAATTATTAATGGCCCACTTTTAGAGATGATGGGGGTAAAAGATGTCTAAACGTCGTAATTCCTTCGCGCAAAATATTAATCAGCTTGCATTTGATTTGGTCGCGCCACCAAAACGTGACCGCGATGGCGCGCTTGAAGGAATTGATAGACGTGTAACCGGCGCAATCGCGCAGATTTTGAAGGATGATGACCGTTCGAGATTTACCCTTGCCGGTGAAATCTCGCGTGTGCTTGATGACGATGTTTCAAAGGCAGTTTTGGACAAATATGCCAGTGAAAGCGCCGATGCCCATAACATGAGCGTGGGGCGGTTTCTGGCACTTATAATGGTTTCAGGGCGGTACGACATCCTTGACGCGCTTATGAGCGAAATTGGGGCATCCCTATTGATTGGGCAAGAGGTTTTAACCGCCGAATTAGGCGCGATTGCCGCGCAAGAAGCAGCGCTTCAAAAACGCAAAAACGAAATCAAAAAACTGGCCCCACAAATCGAACGTTTTAATGGAAGGGTTGGCGGATAATGAATATTTTCAATGAAATAATAATGCTGACCCATACCGGAGAATTTATTGAGGTTGAAATACGCCTTTCAGGTCACGGCCAGTTTGAAGGTTTGACCGCGCTGCATATATCAACGTCAAATGAGGTTGATGATTTGCGCGCAAGTCGCGCGGTTGGTTTTGCCCGTGACCTTTTGGGCGGCGCAAAAATCCGCAATATCCATATTATGGATGTTTTAAAACGCCTTCCAAAAACCCCTGATTTTATTCCTGAAATGCTTATTTTGAAAAAGATAGCAGAAAGACAGGCGCAAATTTTTAATACGTTCAACGAGGTGGCGGCATGAGGAATCGGACAAAAAGAAACTGGTCCCGTGCCGCCTATAAATATGCTGCAAAGCTGTTATTAAATGGCGTTGGCTTAGACCAAACCGCCGAAGTTATGACGCAGCTTTTGGGGCAAAAAGTACCGAGGTGCGATATTGTTGCGCGCATAAGCAAAGGGGCATTACCACACCCAACACGCCGCCTTTCACAGGTCGCAATTAATGCGATTTTGGATAGCGAGGTGGCAAAATGAAAAAGCTGCCAAGAACTACGCAAGAGCAAATTGAACGAATTTTAGACCTTCGTGAGAACGGTTTTAAAATGCCAAAAATTGCCGAAATGGTCGGCGTATCAAATCAAGTGGTGCATTATTATTGCCATAAAAATAACGTGGCAAAGGGTGGCCAGAATTGGCAACAAATCGCCCGCCGTCGCCCATTTATTCGCCACGGAAAACAAGTGAAACCGTTTACGGCTGATGATGACCGTCTGATTGAAGATTTGCGGATGGGCGGCATGAGGGTTTCCCACATTGCCAAACAATTAGACCGCGCTAGGACATCAATTCGCGCCCGCCTAATTACACTTGCTAATCATGCAGAGGGGTTATGCCAATGACCTGCATTTTGCCTACGAACATCTGTGAAAACTGCATTTATTGGAACGGTACAGTGCATGAGGTAACCGCCGATTGCACGCAGGATGATCGAGAAACTGATTTTGACGATACCTGTCCTAAATTCAAATTAAATCCATCACGTCAATTAAATTGCGAGGTGGCAAAATGAAACAATGGTATTCGCCTGCCGAACTTGCCGATTTGAACCTTCCAGGTCTGCCAAATAAACGCAACCGCATGGTCGAGATTGCATCAAATGAGCGCTGGCAAGAGCGTGTGAACCAATCTGGTGAGCCGTTGGCACGCAAACGTGCCGGACGCGGTGGCGGTTTTGAATATCATGTAGATTTATTGCCATTGTCGGCAAAAGTGGCACTTTTAGAAGGCTTAGAAGCACCTTCTGAAAAGCCTCTAGCGGTTTCTGTAACATATGATTGGGCATGGTTTGACGCACAAAATCAAAAAACCAAAGATGAAGCCGGTCGTCGTTTTGCAATAATCCAAACAGTTGAAAATTACGCACAGAATTTAAAAATTTCAGAGGCGGTTTGGGTGGTATCACGCGAAAAAAGCGTGTCCGAAGCGACCATTTGGTCATGGTTGAAATTGGTTGAGGGCGTGGCCCTTGCCGATCGGTTGCCTGCGCTGGCACCACGCCGCAAAGGCGGTGGCATAAAAGCGGAAATCGACCCCGAATTATGGCAGATATTTTGTTCTGACTTCTTGCGTTTTTCAAAGCCGACTTATGCAGCATGTTATGAACGCACAAGCCGCATTGCCCGCGAAAAAGGCCTGCCAATGGCGTCATTGAAAACGTTTCAACGCCGACTAGAAAAAGAAATCAGCATACACGAAATCAAATTAAAACGTGAAGGCGACAAGGCGTATGACGAATTAACGCCTTGGCAAACTCGAAGCGTCGCCGATTTATACCCAATGCACACGATTGTTCTTGATGGCCACCGTTGGGACGTTCAAACATCAATCCCGTCAAAATATGGCACAAAGCCAGACCAGCGCCCCGTTTCAGTGGCAATTCTTGACCTTTATTCGCGTAAAATCCTTGCAGTTCGCACAGGTTTTTCAGAAACCGCAGAATTGACTAGGCTTGCACTTTTGGACGTGTTCAAAAAATATGGTGTGCCAAAAATTGCACTTATGGATAACGGCCGCGGTTTTGCATCTAGTATGATTTCTGGGGGTGCACCAACCCGTTATCGTTGGCAAATTAGCGAGGATGAAGCGGCAGGTATTTTGGTTTCATTGGGCATTCGCCCGCAATTCTGTACGCCTGGTCATGGTCAGGCCAAACCAATTGAACGATCGTTCCGCGACCTTGCAGAATATATTTCAAAAGCGCCATTCTGTGAAGGTGCATATCTTGGAAATAATCCAGTTAATACACCCGCAAATCGTGGTGCCAGAACTGTTGATTTTGATGAATTTGTCGAACACATCAATATGGAAGTTATTTATCATAACACCCGTATGGGCCGCCGCACCGAAACCGCAAAAGGAAGCAGTTTTGATGCGGTATTTGCGCAAAAATATGTTGATGCACCGATTGGAAAAGCAACAGAGGCGCAATTGAGAATTGCGTCATTAACGGCATCAAACATTCATGCCAATAGCAAAAACGGTTCTTTCAAAATTGAAAATAACACCTATTGGTCAGTTGAAATGACACCATTAGCAGGGCAAAAAATCATTGTCCGTTATGATCCAGACCAACTTCATGATGTTGTCCATGTTTATAAACTGTCTGGTGAGTTCTATGCGACTGTGAAATGTCAAAATGCAACCGGATTTTATGACACACGTGCCGCCAAAGAATCTCGTAAGCTACGCAAAGATATCAAAAAGGCAACTAAAACCCTTATTGAAAAACGCGATTTGCTTAGCGCAAAAGAACTTTCAGAGCGTTATTCAACCATTACGCCACCTGATTATGAAAATCCAAATTCAAAAGTTGTGCGGGCAATACCAACCCGTCGAACAGGCAATGCACAACCAGTTTTACAAGAATTAAAATCGGCAAAAACTGCACATTTAGATGCATTTGTGGCGGCAATGGATGCCGCTGCGGCAAAAGAAAAAGCCAAACCGAAATTCACGATTTTTGACGGCGGTCTCGCCGCAAAAAATGGCGGGCAAAACCCGTAAATAGTTGGGTGTGCATGGTTGCAGCCACGCACACCCTGTTAATCGAAAGGACGAATTAACGATGAATTTAATAGCAGAAAAGCCCATGAGCGCGCAAGTATCGGATAATCCGGTGCGTGTTGCATTTATGGCGTATAAAAAACGAACCAATAAATCATGGTCTGTTTTGGCGGGCGAAACCAAAGTTGCAATGGGATCATTGTCAAATTGGGGCAATGGCACTTATGCGGCCGAAACTGATAATATTACACCAAAAATCGCAGAGTTTTTGAAGCTAAAAACCGAAGCTGCAGACGATTTTAAAACACGTTTTGCCGAACCTAAAAACATTGAACTAAAAGCCACCACGCATATTCACGCCGCACTTCGCAGTGCGCAATTGGATGGTGCAATGGTTGCCGTGTTTGGCAATCCTGGTGTGTCAAAAACCGCATCAATCCGTATGTATGCGGCCGAAAACGCAAATGTATGGATTGTTACCGCAAGCCCATCATTATCCGGTTTGAAAGTAATGCTTTTGGAAATTGCACGTGCGATGGGCCGTATGGTTGATCGAGGCGCGGCTGCGACACTTTCGCGTATCATTCGTGATTATGTATCGACCGCTGCAAATCCGCTGCTGATTATTGATGAGGCATCAAATTTAACCGAGCAAACCGTTGAGGAAATTCGGGCAATCCATGATGCCACTGATTTAGGTGTGGCATTTATTGGTAATTATGAAACCCTTGTAAAAATAGAAGGTTCAAGCCGTTCTGCAAGCCATGCACAGCGTTTTAGCCGAATTTCAATGCGTTTGGACCTTGATGCAGCACATCAAGAGGACATTGAAACAATATTAGACGCATGGGGCATTGAAAACGCCGCCCAACGCAAGATTTTACGCGCAATCGCAAGTGTAAACGGTGGCGGCGCACTTCGTACTCTTACCAAAACTATCAAACTTGCAAAACGCATGAGTGCGTTTGCCAACCAAGAATTGTCAACCGATGCAATCCAAGCCGCATACAGCCAATTGGGCGGCCGTAATTTGGGAACACGATAATGCTTGAACCACCAGAAACAGAATTTTTTATTAAACCCGCCCATGATTTTTTAGAGGCATTAAAAAAACGCTTTGATCCAACAAATCAAAAACATATTGTGAAAATGATTGCATATTTTGGGGCTTTTATTTTTTATGTTGTCAAAAAAATGGGTTCAACGCCACAAGATTCAATTGCGATACTAGATATGGCCACACAAGTGGCAAAATCAAAGTTAATTGAGCTATCTGATAAGGAGGGAAACTAATGAAAGACCCTCTTAATATCCAACCAATTAATTCAACTCTTTCACCAACCAAAATGGTTCATTCCATCATCAAATGGATGGATATGTCTGCACATCAAGGTTTTTCGGTAAATATTGAGCAAGTGAAACAATGGTCAGATTGCTTGAAAATTGCATGTGAACGCTCGGAGTTAGAGTTTCAAACCGAATTAAAAACCCAAGTCGAAAAATCACGCATTGAGACAATTGGTTATGACCGCTTAACGGCAGAAGATGCCGCAAATATTGCCAGTGATGCAAAGAAGATTGTTGAAGCATTAGTTATCGCAATGTGTGCATTAAATCCCGCGCATAAAGATACGTATTTCCGTGCGCTCGAAACCATCAATTTTGCACTTACTACGCTTAATGCCGGTGTGTGCCGCCCGCTTAAAACCCAACAAAATTAAGGAATTTTATTATGATGTTAAAAACAGACACAATCGAAGCAAAAACTGACCTACAAGAAGTAGCTTTACCCGTTAATGTTGCTGTTGGTGAACTTGTATTTCAAAAGAATGAGATTTCAGATGATGAAATTCTTGAACGCGCCCGTCAAATCCTAAATAAACGTGCAAAATTGGCGGAAGATGGCGGCAAACAGGTGGTAAATGATGCCACCTACCTAACTGATGCACGTGGCGCATTGGTGCCGCTTTCGACAATGAAGACGCAAGACATTATCCAAGATGAAATGGTGCGTCGTGAAATCTTCTTTGCCAAAGATTTGAATGCAAGAATTGCACGTTTTAAAGGTCATTCTTGGGAAACATTAAGCGCATTCCAAACCCTTCTAGAGCAAGAATATAATGCTAAAAAAGGCGGTGCAAAAGGCAATGTAACTTATACCACAAGCGATGGCACAATGAAAATTCAGGTTGCAATGGCAGACCAGATTACATTTGGACCAGAATTGCAAGTTGCAAAAAAACTAATTGATGAATGCCTGCTTGAATGGGGTGCAGAAAGCCATGAAGTTATACGTGCGCTGGTAAACCGCATCTTTTCGGTTGAAAAAGAAGGCCAAATTAATCGCCAGGATATTTTCAACCTATTGCGTTTGGAAGTTGCTGATGAACGCTGGCAAAACGCAATGCAGGCAATCAAAGACAGCATCAGAAAAACCGGACAAAAAATGTACACCAGATACTATGTCCGTGAAAATCCAAATGAACAATGGCAGCAATTAACGCTCGACATTGCATCCGCGAAATAGGTGAGAAATGAAATATATTCTGACCATTTTCAAAGACTTTGAACTTTGGCTTCGCATTGTGATGCATCAGCACCCCTATCGTACATTTTTGATAGGTTTTGTTTTAGGCATCATGACCAACGGAAATTTGTTTTTTCTTTTGGTCATCACTTTGGGTTTGGTGGTTTATATCTGCCTGACCCTAATTTTCCCAAAAACTTTTAATACAAGTGGAGGAAATAATGGCTAGTTTCTTTTTATTTGTCATAAATTTTTTAGGTGTTTTGGCACTTTTCGACCACATAGCCGGTACAGAATATAAAGGGGCTGACAAATGACCCGCGCAACCGCTCTTTTACATATTGCCAAAAAAGACCTGTGCCTTGAGGATGACGATTATCGTGATATTCTTGAGCGCACCACCGGACAACGTTCCGCAAAAGGCCTATCCGAAAAACAAGCCACTGCGGCGCTTGATGAATTCAAGCGCCTTGGCTTTCAGCCGCGTATTGTTGGCGGTAATCCAACCGTTAAAAAACCTGCGCTAAATGCCAATTTTGATGGTGCAAAAAAATGCACCGCACTTTGGATTTCATTGTTTCAATTGGGCGTCGTGCGTGATTCAAGCAATCGTGCATTAAATACCTTTGCCGCGCGTCAACTTGGCGTTGACGCATTTGCCTGGGCGGATCAGCAAGAGGTTTACAAAGTCACCGAGGCATTAAAAGCAATGGCCGAGCGTAATGGTTGGAAGCTGAAAGGTGTCGCAACCCTACAGGAGCAAAAACAAAATCTTGTTATTGCCCAATGCATGACGTTGAAACAGCCCGAACCAGTTGGTCTTTTAAATATGACGAATGCCGAGTTGACCGAATTGTCACGTAAACTTGGCCGCGATATTCAAAGGATAAAATAATGGGATTTAAATGGACAACTACAGAACTTAGATTAGTTCAGGGTATGGTCGCCGATGGTTTATCAGCAAGCAAAATTGCCCGTAGGTTAACCGCAAAGCATGGCATACCATTTACCCGCAACCAAATGGTCGGTGTCATTATTCGTAATGGTTTGCGAAATTATGGCCCACCAAGCCCACCCAAAAGATATGAAAGGCGCGCCGTGTGATGGCGCGCCTTGATGCACCTTTGCCGCTATTTGCATGGCCTGAAATTGCCGCCAAGCAAAAAGAAGTTGAGGCGCACCAAGGCGCGGTAAAACGGGCATCTTTGAAATTTCGTTGTGCGTATCACGGTGTAAAACGACAACGTCAACAAGAGTTTATAGAAGCCCAAGCAGCCCTACTAAGAAGCGAATTAGAATTAGAAAAATTGTGGAAATTGAAATGAAGACAACAACCGTTGCCAGAGTTAAAGAGATTATCGGTGCCGATGGGTGGTTTGCACTTTGTGAAGCCCTGCCTGATAAATCGTTCACGATACCAAAAACTGCAACGCCAAACCATTTTTTGAGCGCGATTTTAGGCATTGAAACCGCCAACAAATTATGTGATGAATTAGCCGGTGATTATATGACTGTTCCTATGTCTCGCCATCGTCAACAGTTAATTCGTGCAGATTTGGCAGCCGGTATGCGACCATTATTGATTGCAAAAAAATACTATATGTGCCGCCGTACAATTGAACGTGAACGGCGGCGCATGGAGGCAGAAAACGGTAATACAAGACAAATAAGCATGTTTTAAAGGTGTGAGATGGTAGATTTAGAAAGTTTAAATAAGGAATTACAAGCAGCCAATCAAAAGTTATATGATTCAAGAACTGGATTCGGATGGGGTTCTAAAGAACATGTTGATGCTGAAATCGAAGTGCAAAAGCTAAAAATAAAAATAGCTTTAGCTGAATACCCACCCCAAATGCATGAAGATCGTGAATTAATTAATGCATTAATTGATTTACATCATAAAGCGGCAGACAGTGGCGATTATCTATTATTAGCGGCAGGTCGTTTAATTGAATTAAATGAAGAAATTAAAAGGCAAAAAAATGCGTAAAATTCTTAACGATAGATACAGCTTTAATATTGAACCATCATCAAATGGCGCCGGTCGTTTTTATGGTGATTTTGATGCAGTTAGTGATACTTTACATGATGCATTTTTTAACCTTGAAGAAGCTAACAGACCTTTTGGAATTGAAAATATCCATAACTTTGAAATAACAATACATAAACCCGATGAAAATGGTGATTATGATATTGAATTTTTTATTAGGCGTAAGGATCAATCAAAGGATATATTGTTTTCAGGTCTTGTAAAAAAAATCCCAAAAAAATAAGCCCCAAAACGGGGCTTTTTCTTTGCCTTGCGACACGTGTCGCACTAGAGGGTTTTTACCCCAAAACATAGTGTGCCTGTATGGCACAGAAAGCATTATCAGCGCAAGACCCAATTTTCATGCAAGGCACGCGGTTTGACCGCTTGGTTAGCCATATTGTTGGTATTGAGGGCGGCTATAATAATATTAAAGAAGACAATGGCGGTGCAACTAAATACGGCATTAGTCTTCGTTTCTTGATTGCCGAAGGTAAGATTGATTTAGACCAAAATGGCTTTGCCGATTTTGACCTTGATATGGATGGTGACATTGATGGCGCTGATATTCGCGCTCTAACACCAATACAGGCAAAGAACCTCTATTACACATGTTTTTGGATGCGTTATCGCTGCTATGAATTGCCAGAAAAGATTGATGGCGCAGTATTTGACCAAGCAATTAATGGCGGTGGTGTTTCTGCTGTTAAAATGCTGCAGAACGCGATTAATCGCACTTTTCCACGTTATAACTTATTAGTTGATGGCGTGCTTGGAAATAAAACTATTGCGGCAATTAATGGTATTAATAATCGTGATAATGTTTTGTCCATGTATCGGTATCTTGCTGCGCAACGTTATCGCGGCATTGTTGCCCAGGATCCTAAGCAAGTAAAATTTTTACGCGGTTGGTTAAATCGTGCAGCGGGGTTGGGCAATGTCTGAACCCGAAACCATAGAAGCGCCAATCATAAATAATTTGCTACCAGAGCCGTTCTGGGTGCGCTTGGCGCGCCCATTGACCATTTATGCAGCCGTATTGGTGATTTTGGTCCAGTACGCTGCACTGCCGATCGTGGCGGTAATTCGCAACCAGGCATTTGAGTATATGCCAGAATTCGCTGTTATCGCGGTGCTTGTGCCAGCTGTCACATTCATTTTGGCGCGCACGTATGAAAAAATGAAAGGTGTTGCGTAATGGGGAATATGTTTGCAGGTCTTGAAAAAGCATTTATGGCCATTTCAGTGGCTATCTTATTCGTTATTGTCGCCATCATTTTTACATTATCGGCAATCAATCACGATAAAACCAAACAGATTTTAGAATATAAACCCGCATATGATTGTGTACGGGTTTTACCGCAAACAACACCAGATTGTCCTGCTGAACTCAAGGCCTACACGCTAAAAACTGCCGCGCTAGAGGCGCAATTAAATCTGATTGCGCGTGAAACTGCTGCCGCCAAATTACGCGCCGATGCGCGCGAAACCGCCCAAAACCAACAAACCCAACGAGACCAAGATGCCCTTAAAACTGCTCCCCGTGATGCTAGTGGTAACATCATTTGTGATGCTGACTGCTTGCGCGCACGCTTTAAAAACTGAGGCACCGGTTGTTATTAAAACGGTCAAATTTTGTCCGGATGAATTAAAGCAACCTACGCCCCAAAAACCGCAAATTCAAAACGGTGCCGATCATGTCGGCACACCGTTATTTGAGGATTATTTGTCAAAGCTAAACGAGACTGCCGATAAGGCCATTCAGCTTTTTGATGATGCCAAGAAAGGCTGCAAAGATGAGTGATATTGCAGACCAGGCACAGGACCTTGAAGACCGCCTACGTACGGCCGCAATAAGTCATGCACGGGGTACGGTTGATGAAATTGGTGCGGAATTTTGTGAATCCTGCGGCGATGAAATCGAACCAGAACGTCGTGCAGCAATGCCAAGCGCCACCAAATGTATCAAATGCCAGGGCGCATATGAAAAGCGCCAAAAACTATATGCGGGGGCATAATGGACTTGCCAAACCTTCCACTAATTTTTTCAGGTGTTTCAATGATAGTAGCCGCCGCATCCTTCTGGCGTTCTGGCAAATGGCGCGAAAGCGATGAAGCCAAGGCGTTAAATAGCCGCGTCCTTGCGGTTGAAACCGTCACAAAATCATTAGCAACGAAAGAAGATTTAGCCGACCTTGAAGGCAGGATTAATGGTCATTCGGTGCTTCTGGAGAACCTCGCCACCAAATCTGAAATTGCCAAATTAGAAGGCGATATCAAGGCGGTAAAATCTGAATTAACCGGCCTAGCCAAAGCCAATGCGACCGTCGCAGCCAATACCGATAGGATCCTTGATTTTTTACTGGAGCAGAAAAAGTGAACGATTTTGCCGAACACATGGATAAATCAATGCGCCTTGCAACATTGCGAATTTTGAAAGAAATGCCGCAATATTCGGTCAATACATCTGTGCTTGATACCGCACTCAATCAGCTTGGTTTCAAATATTCCCGCGCAAAGGTTGAGGCCGAATGTGATTGGTTACGTGATGCAAGCCTTGTAACAATTAATGATTTGGGTGCTGTCAAGGTTGTGACATTAACCCAACGCGGTCTTGATGTTGCCGAAGGCGCAACCACCGTAACAGGCGTCGAACGCCCCAAGCCAAGGGGTTAATGATGTCAAAACGTCGAAACCGCCCGTCATCAATTGATGCATTGCCGGAAGAAATTAGAGAGGCAATCGCAAAAATTCGTATTCAAGGTCGCACCATTGATGAAATTTTGGCGCACTTGAAAACGCTTGATGTCAATGTTTCACGTTCGGCACTTGGTCGCCATGTCAAAACCCTTTCAGAAGTTTCAGAACGCCTCAAGACATCCCGTGATATGGCAACTGCATTGGTTAATCGTTTTGGTGAAACGCCTGATAACCGTCTTGCACAATTGAATCTAGAATTGATGCACGATGTCATTTTGAAATTGGTAACTGCTACAAAAGACAACGAAGATGGCGACCCTGAACCAATTATGTTTGAGCCAAAGGACGCCCACTTTTTGGCACGCGCATTAAAAGACCTTGCCGGCGCGCAAAAAACCGATGCCGATCGTATGATTATCGTTCGCAAGGAAGTTGCACGCAGTGCGGCCAAAGCGGCTGAAAAAGTTGCGGTTGAAAAAGGCATATCTGCAGAAACGGTAAAAACAATTCGTCATGCTATTTTGGGGATTGCCGAATAATGATACCAATGATGCAACCCCAAGAGCCAATTCCAATATATTCGGCACAATTTATACCGGATATTTTTGAAAAATTAGAGCCACAGATTCCGCAAAAAGTATCAAAACTACCAATTGGGGATTTACTTTTAAAATATCAACAAAATGCCATCAAAGCATTGGATGAAAACGATGTTGTTTTTGTTGAAAAATCACGTCGGATTGGCTTGACATGGGGAATGGCATCCCATGCAGCATTAACTGCAGCCGCTAGTAAATCTGCAGGCGGTATGGATGTGCTTTATATGGGCTATGAAAAAGAAATGGCCCGCGAATTTATTGATGTTGTAGGCAAATGGGCAAAAGCGTTTAATATTGTTGCTAGCGAAGTTGAAGAGTTCGTCTTCGAAGAAGGTAAAGATGCCGATAAAGAAATTAAGGCCTTTAGAATACAATTTGCATCTGGATTTGAAGTTATCGCCCTGCCATCAAAACCACGTTCTTTTAGGGGTAAGCAGGGTCTAGTAATCCTAGATGAAGCGGCCTTTATGGATAAAATCCAAGAAACAATTGATGCTGCAATGGCGCTTTTGATGTGGGGCGGTCAAGTAATGGTAATTTCAACCCATTACGGCGAGGATAATCCATTTAATGAATGGGTTAAGAAAATCAAAGACGACCCTAAAAAGCCAGTAAGTGAACAAACTGGTTATAAGCTAATTTCAATAACATTTAGCGATGCAATTGCCGACGGCCTATATGAACGTATTAAGCTATGCAGCAGAAAAAAAATGTTGCCTAAAGCTGAATGGATTGCTGATATTCGTAAAAAATACGGTGCAGCAGCGGGGCAAGAACTTGATTGTATTCCATCTGTTGGTGGTGAGCCTTGGTTAACTAAGGCCGATATTGAAGCAGCCATACACCCCGATACCGACAAACCAGAACTTTACACAAAAAATATTTGTTTCATGGGTTATGACGTTGCCCGCCGCCGCGACTATTCAGTTATTGTTACATTTGAAAAAGTTGGTGAAATATTGTGGTTACGCAAATTGTGGTTTGAAAGAGCCAAAACTTTTGATGAACAATTTAATGAATTTGGTTCTCAAATTAGATACTTTAAAGTTGGCGGCGCAGGTGTTGACCAAACCGGTATGGGTGAAAAGGTCGTTGAAGATTTACAAAAACTTTATGGCACAACATTAGTTCACGGCATTTTAATGACTGGACCAAATCGTCTAGATTTGGCTGTTGAACTACGTACAATGTTTGAAACTGGCAAAATCCGTATTTCAAATGACAATGAATTACGCGCCGACCTTTTAGCACTTAAACGCGCTGGCCGTGATGGCAAGGCGTTGATGGAAACATCACAAAAACACGCCGATATTTTCTGGGCGCTTGCCTTCGCCGTCCGTGTAATGAGGTTAGGCTATTCTGAATATGGCTATCAATCAGCAAATGCACATGCAGCCAATGATGATGACGATGACGATGATTTGGCAATGTTTGGACACCCACCAAAAATGATAGGCGGAATGACACGCCACGGGATGAGTAGAAATGGCTAAGATGCAATCAAATATTTTAGACCAATATGGTCGTCCAATTGAATATGATATTATGGACAAGGAATTTGCTGTCCCTACGGTTTCTAGTGTCCGCAGTTTAATGCCATCAGAAGGGTTTCAGAATCTAACGCCTGAACGTATTGCACGAATGCTAAAATCAGCATTAAGCGGTGATACGTCTGCTTATTTTGATATGGCCGAGGAAATTGAAGAAAAATATTGGCATTATGCCGGCGTGCTTGGCACACGTAAACGCCAGGTCTCACAATTAGACATAAGTGTTACCCCTGCATCTGATGATCCAAATCATATTAAACATGCCGACCTTATTCGTGAGTGGCTTGAACGTGATGTTTTGCAAGCCGAGTTATTTGATATTTTAGATGCCGTCGGCAAAGGTATTTCATATACTGAAATTATTTGGGATATTAAACCCGATAAATGGCTGCCGAAAACGTTAAAACGTCGTGACCCTAAATGGTTTGGTTTTGCAAAAGATGGTGAAACCCCAATGCTGCGCGGTGAGCAAAATGAATTATTGCCGTTGCCCGCATACAAATTCATCACGCATGTTCATTCTGCTAAATCTGGTTTACCAATTCGCGGCGGATTGGCGCGGTCAATTGTATGGGCATATTTATTTCAATCATTCGCTATTAAAGACTGGGTGATTTTTGCCGAAGTTTTCGGCATGCCAATCCGTATTGGTAAATATGGCGCAAATGCAACGGCCGCTGACCGTGCCAAATTATTACAAGCCGTTCGAAATATCTCAACAGATGCTGCCGCCATAATTCCAGATTCAATGAACATTGTTTTTGAAGGAGGCACATCAACCGGTAGTGTCGATATTTATGAACGCCTTTGCCAATACCTTGACCAACAGGTTTCAAAGGCCGTTTTGGGGCAAACCGCAACAACTGACGCCACAGCCGGTGGTCTGGGCGGTTCGCAAGGCAATGTCCATAATGAGGTGCGCGAAGATATAGAGCGTGCTGATTCCGGTCTTTTATCGGCGACCTTAAACCGTGATATTGTGCAGCCAATAATTAATATCAATTTTGGACCGCAAGCTGATGGTCGGTATCCGCGTATAAAAATTGGTCGTGGGGAACAATTAACACCCGCCGAAGTCGATATGATTACAAAGTTGGTGCCTTATGGCCTGCGCGTGTCATTATCACAGATTTATGCAAAGGCAGGCTTGGTCGAGCCAAAGCCTGATGAGGAGGTTTTAGGCGTCCAAAATCAAACCGTCCCAAATTCGCCACAGGACGCGCAAGGGGGGCAATCTGGGGCAACGGTCGCTAAAAAGGACAAGGTTGCCCTCTTAGGGGCTTCTAAAGCTTCTAATGGGGTAAATTTAGACGCCGCCTCAAGTGCAAATACTGATGGTATTGAAATGGACGCAATAGATAATGCTATTGCAGATATTAGTGATGATAATTGGTCTGAAATCATGACACCGTATTCTGATGCAATTTCACAGGCATTAGAGTCTGCCAGTTCTTTTGATGAGTTCAAAAATAATCTTATTCCAGCGCTTGATAAAATGGATCCAACTAAAATGGCTGAAGTTTTGGCCAAATTTGGTTTTGTTCTGCGTTTAAAGGGTGAAACCGGCGAGGAAATTTAATGGTTGCTGATGTCATTTACATACCAGGACCAAAAGGCGACCAGGGCGATAAAGGCGACCCTGGCGAAACTGGTCTGCGTGGTGAAAAAGGCGACAAAGGCGAAAAAGGTGACAAAGGCGACCGTGGCCCGCGAGGTCGCAATGGTGATTTAACCGAGGCTGCGCAAACAGCCCTGTACGAATTTAACCTGCGCCTTGGCGACCTTGAGGTAACTGCCACCTCTAGCGTGAACCTTGCCGAAGCCGCCGCAGCAGCCGCAGAATCGTTTAAAAATGATGCCCTTACATATCGTGATGCAACCCTTACTGCGCGCGATGATGTAATATCAATGATTGGTGATTTTGATGGTGCGGGCTTTTTAGCCTTTAAAACTGCACAAGAAGCAACCAACACCAATATTTTTAATAGCCTAGATGCCAAATTATCCACTACACAATATGAGGCCGACCAGTCATCATTTGGTACATGGAAGGCATTAATTGATGAATTCAAAACCACACAGGGTGAGTATAATGTCACTCTGGCAAATGGTATTGCAACAAAACTATCAACAAGTATCTATCAATCCGACCAATCAACATATAATGATTGGAAAACAATTATTGATGGTTTTCGTACCACCCAATTAGACGTCAATACGTTGTTAAACGGCGCCATAAATGCCAAACTTTCAACGGCAACCTATAATACCGACCAATCGGCATATAATTCGTGGAAGGCAGGTATTGAAACATTTAAATCAACGCAGCTTGATACAAATACAAATCTGCAGGGGCAAATAAACACAAAGGCCTCAACCGCCCAATTAAATACGCAAACTAGTCGTATTGATAATGCCGAAACCAATATTTCAAATTTGCAATCGACCAGTGCCAGCAAAACCTATGTTGACGGGCAATTGCTGTTAAAAGCATCGGCAAGCGATGTAAGCACCATTAATTTGCAATTATCGGGTTTTACCGCAACTTCGGGCGCGGTCGCAACCGCAATTAATGCGGTTTCAGGGCGTGTGCTTGCACTTGAAAACGACCATGTGACAATCAATCAATTTAATACGCTGTCTGGCGTGATTGATGCACCTGGTGGATTATTATCGCGCATGTCTGCAGTAGAGGGTATCACTGGCAATTTAGGTGCAACCTATGCCACACTATCAAGCGTCTCAAGCCTTTCGACACAGGTAGCTAATAACGCAACGGCCATTACGACTGAGGCGACAGCACGGTCTAATGCCGATATCGCAAATGCAAATACGATTGCAACAGTATCGGCAAAATTAGATGTTGCTCCGAATTTATTTCCATATCCACGCCCAAAAAACCTTACGGACGCGCCGAGTTCTTATGGTTGGATTACAGAATTATGGAGTGGTTCTGGCGCATTTAATGTGAATTATTCAGCCGGTGATAGCTACTGGAAAGGTGCATTTTATTATATTGAGAGGCAGCAGGCAAATGCAGCGGCTGCGGTTCGTATTGCAAGGTTTGATTTAGAGCCACTAAAATGCGGATTTGGTGCACTTTATACTAACAAGCCTATAACTGTGTCTGCACGAGCGTATATGGCGGCAATCGCTGGTGATTCAGCATCAGTTTGGTTATTGGTATTAGATAACTCCAATAATGTTATTGCCTATGCTCATACTGCAGGCTTACCGATTAATAATTCTATTGGTATGGAAAAACGCCAGTCATGGACATTTAATTTTTCATCGCTTCCGCAAGACCCCATCCCAGCAAATGCCTATAAATTAGCGCTTGTTTTTCGACATGATTTGTCGGCAACAAATAGCAGTCCGCCATATCAATTTTTAGGCTTTACTGATATTAAAGTCGAGTTTGGAAGCGTTGCAACAGCTTACACAAATGAAGCCAATAACAATGTCCTTCAGGCCACGATTGTTGACACAAAAGCAATCGCTATTGATGCAAAAAATGGAGCATATGCACTGTTTGGTACGCAATCAGTTGTTAATGGCCGTACAGGTGGTTTTATTGTTGACAATAATGGTGTTGTAATTGGTTTTCAGATTACGGCCGACACATTTGCATTTAAAACCCCTAGCGCTGGTAACAAAACACTTTTTGGTTATGATGGTTCTAAATTTTACTTCACTACGGACGTAAAGGTTGGTGGCAATTTATTAATTGATGGCTCGGTTAATAACCAAAAAATAGCCGATGGTTCAATTGGCAATGTTCAGAGTTGGCGTACGGCTAACTCATACCAACCAACAGCGAATAATACATGGTATAATGTTGGTTCGTTGCCCATAACCGCCACAGGTAAACTAATCAAAGTTGAGTTTGGCTGTTTCGGTTGGGCGAATACTCTGATTTCATCAAATGCTAATAATGGAATTATGGTAAGAATTCGCAGAGATAGTACTACATTATTTGAAAATGGTATTGGAGCTGCAAATATTGTAACAGTTGGAGAAGTCCAATTTGTGCAAGAATACAATAATGGCTTCTCATTTACGGTTTTAGATATTCCTGCCGCCGGTGTCCACACATATTACCTCGATATATTGGCGAATAACAAAGATTACGCCGGAATTTCCTATCCGTATATTATTTTACAGGAGTTCATAAAACTATGAAGAAAATGCTTGTGCTTTTGCCGCTGATTGCACTTGTGGGATGTGTTTCAAAACCGCTCACTGATGCAGAATATGCGGCACAACAAAGTGCCGACAAAATCAAAGAAACCATCAGCCTGCGCCAAGAACAGGCTGAATGCACTTATTCATCAAATTGTTAGGAGATTAAAAATGACAGATGAAGAATTTCAAGCGCTCGGCAAAGCAAAAATTGCCGAAGGTGTTGAAGCCGCAAATAAAGCATTTAATGCGCTATGTGATGCTGCTTACGCGGCAAGCGTCGCATTTAACAACCCGAATTTTCTAGGTGGCACACCTGCCGAATTAAGCGATGTTGCACATATAGTTCCAACGATAAATTCACAAATTAATATGGTATTACAGTCGCGTCAAATGCAAGAGCAACTGCGCGCGCAAGTAAACGGCACAGTTAATATTGGTGTTTAATGCCGTTACAGCTTGCACCAGTTCCACCCACCGAAGCGATTGCATATTTTAGGTCAAAAGGCCTAAAGCAATCTTTCGCGTGGGAGGATATCTGGCAAGAAGAACATGGCAAGGCATTTACTGTTGCCAAAATGATGTCCAAAGATTTACTTGAAGATACACGTGCTGCGCTTGATGACGCAATGACAAAGGGCCAAACGTTTCAGCAATTCAAGGCAAATTTAAAACCGCGATTAATAGATAAAGGTTGGTGGGGCAAAAAGGATATAAAAGACCCTGTGACGGGTGAAATAATAAACGCACAATTAGGTTCTAATTCCCGTCTAAAAACCATATTTGATACAAATATGAGAACATCATTTGCGCATGGTAAATGGCAGGCAATAGAACGCAATAAATCAATTTTTCCATATCTTAAATATACCTCTGCCGGTGACTCCCGTGTAAGACCACAGCATAGACTTTGGGATGGTGTTTGTTTACCTGTTGATCATGAGTTTTGGGACAAACACTATCCGCCATGTGATTGGCGGTGCCGTTGTGGTGTCATACAGCTTAACCAACGTATGATGGATAGAAAAAATATAAAGCAAACAACTATCATTCCTCAAAATCCGCCAAAAACCTTTTTAAATAAACGTACAGGCGAATACATTACAGAAGAAGCAGGCATTAGCCCTGGATTTGCGTTTAACGTTGGTCGTTCACCACTTCGGGCAATTACTGCCAGAACAAATCAAGTAGCAGTTTCAAAACAAAACCAATCAATAACGAAAATTGCTATTGATGCATTTTTAAAAATATTTGGCGTAAAAAAGAAGCCAAAAATTATACAAGATAAAAATAAATGGCCTTTAATTATTAGCGGCGATATGTTTATTAATATTGCCGGTGATATGGCATTACCAAATAAAGATTTGAAATTATTGCCGGCTGCTGCAGATGCATTAAAAAACCATGATCGCGCATTTTGGTTTTGGCAAAATATAGGCACAAAAGATGCCCCAGAGAATATTTTAATAAGGCGTTATGAAAAAGACGTTGACAATGGAATTATTCAAGTAGATTTTGACGGCAAATTATGGGATTACCGACTAATCAAAAAGTAATCTATCCATTGCGACACGTGTCGCACTAGAGCGCCAATCCTACCAAAGCTAATCTGAAACCTAAAGAAATATCAATAGGATTTCAGAAGATAATGCCACGTAGGGGAAAAAATCATGAAATAGTTGAATGCGCGTCTGCGATTGAGGTTACCGCAGATGGTACCTCAATGCAGCATGTTCGCCTCTTGCCGCTTGGCGAGTTTCGTTTGCGAGACAATCGCACCCGCAATGTTTGGCGCGTTGAAAACCCGCAAGAAATTATCAAGCGTTCATTGGCTGCGGCAGGTAAGCAAGACTTGCCAGTTGATTACGATCATCAGCTATTGTTCGCCGCCGGTGCAGGTAAAGGCGGCACCGCTGTTGCATCTGGTTGGATTAAGAATTTAACCGCCGAGGCTGATGGCATATATGCTGACATCGAGTGGACTGAAACTGCCGCCGCCAAAATCAAAGCTAAAGAATATCGATACATCAGCCCATCTGTTGCGCTTGATGCCAATAATTCTGTCGTCCGCATTGCAAATGCGGGTTTGACGAATGACCCCGCAATAGACGGTCTTGACGTTCTTGCGGCCAGTTTAAATCACGAAAATGAGGATGAAATGGATCTAACCGAATTGGCGGTTACTCTTGGCTTGCCTAAAACCGCAAGCCTTGAAGAAATCACCGCCGAACAAAAGAGACAGGCTGCCCAACTTGCGGCAGCGTCTGCACAATTGGGTGCGGTTGCGGTTTCTGTTGGACTTAAAGCTAATGCTGATGTCGCAACAATTATTGCAACGGCATCAAAAGTTCAAACCGCAAAATTTGCAAGCGATACCGATGTTATCGTTCCTGCATCTGTTTGGAATGATACAACCGAAAAGCTAAAGGCGCATGAAAAGAAAACTGTTGAATCAGCGGTTGAAGCGGCTTGTGCCGAAGGTAAAATCACGCCGGCGCAAAAGCCATCAATGCTTGAATGGGCATCAAAAGATTATGATGCGTTTTCAAAATTTGTAGCTGCATCAGCGCCATTTAAAGGTGGTGACCAAGCGGCACAAAATGACGATAAAAATGGTGCGACCAGCTTTACTGCCGAAGAACTTGAAGGTGCATCATTCGCAGGCGTTACCCCAGAAGAATATCGTGCTGAAAAAGCGCGTTTGGAGGCATAAATGGCTCTTACATCCGGAAATAATAATCTTGAACGCCGCAGTGGTCGAGTTTTTATGTTTGGCCTGGCGGCTGGCGTTGCTGTTTATGCGGGCGGCTTGGCAATTCTTGCGGCAGGTGTTTGCCGCCCTGGTCGTACAGGCCAAGGTGCTGATAACACCGCAAAAGCGGCAGATGCAGCCACTTATAAAGCTGTTGGGGTTTTTAAACGCGATGCTACTGGCGGTTCCGCTGATGGTGTTGTCAAGGTCGAGGTTGAGAATGATGGAATTTATCTTCTCAAAAACTCAAGTTCAACTGACGCCATTGCGCTGTCAGACGTTGGTAATAATTGTTACATTGTTGATGATGAAACAGTTGCCAAAACATCCGCAAATAATACCCGTGCCGTAGCTGGCGTCATTAAAGACGTTTCATCTGCAGGCGTTTGGGTTCGCATTGGAGCCTAGGGGTAAAATATGTTTACAACAAACTCAGATTTAGAAAAAATGCGCGTCGGCTATTCTGTACGCTTCCGCAATGCATTTAAAAACAATACGTCACAAGCCGCTCTTTTGGCAACCGAAGTACCGTCCAAGAATAAACAAAATATCTATTCTTGGATTGGTAAATTGCCAAAAATGAGAAAGTGGATTGGTGAACTTCGGTTCAGCAATTTGGGCGAGTATAAATACGCTATTGAAAACGAAAAATATTCAGCAGGTATTGAAATCGACGAAGAAGATTTTGAAGATGACAACCTTGGCCAATATCAATTGGTTATTGATAGTTGGGGGCAAAATGCCGGTTCATGGCGTACTGATTTGATTGCTGCGGCATTGAAAGCCGGTACAACAAGTGCATGTTATGATGGTCAAAACTTCTTTGATAACGACCACGCTGTTACCTACAAAGATGCCAATGGCCAAAGCCAAACAGCAACTTTTGTAAATAACTATTCAGGTTCCGGTACAGCATGGTTTTTGGCAGATTTATCACAGCCATTAAAACCAATCATTTTGCAAATCCGTAAAGAGCCAGCATTCGACATGCTGACACAGGTTTCAGATCATGTGAAACTATCTGGTAAAATCCCAATGTGGGCCAAGGCACGTGGCGCTGCCGGTTACGGCATGTGGCAGACTATTGCCCGTTCAACAGAAGATTTGACCAAAGCAAATTATGAAAAGGTCAAAAAAGCAATGGCGACCATTGTTGATGAAAATGGCGATAAAATCGGCATTAGACCAACACATATTTTTGTTGGTTCATCAAATGAATCCGCTGCGAAGGAATTGTTCACAAGAGCAACAATTGATGGTGGCGATTCAAACGCGTTGTTAAACGATGTGACTGTCGTAGTCCTTAAAGAATTGGATTAACGGCATGGCACGTAAACCAACCACAAATACTACAAAAGAACCCGCATTAAATGCGGGTTCTGATAGTGGTGAAAATACTAAAGAACCTGTAACCAATGCAGGTTCTGAAACCCAACCGACCACTATTACAACAGTCGATACAAAATCGGATGATGAAAATAGTGATGTTGGTAACCATCAACAATCCACACCAACTGAACCTGCGCAAGAAATGATTAAATTGCGCCTAAGAACGCACCGTTTTCCATATCGTCGCGCAGGTTTTTCTTTTCCAACAGCGCGGGAATGGCATGAGATTGAGTTGCCGGCAACTGATGAAACAGCCGAAAAAATTAATGCATGGTATGAAGACCCAGACGTTAATGTTGAAATGAAATCAAACAATGCGGAATGGCTTCCAGTTCAAAGTATATCGCCATCTATCACAGAATTTTTAGAAGGGGTTGCCCCTTCTGAACCGAAATAAACCACCGGAACGCCTATTTGTAATCAGTGCATCCATTCCCTCCCAGGGATGCTTCAAGGGCAAGCGGTTTTTGTGACGACTGGTTATCGCAAAAACCACACTTCTAGGATTTAAAATGACAGCCAATTGTGAAAGCCTAAAAAAAGACGAAGAAATTGCTGCAAAAGATGCAATTGCACCACGCGTTTCTTTGGATGATTTAACCGCACTTATACGCGAAGAAAGCTACTTTAATCTTCGTGATGCAATCCCAATTTCTGACCGTTCTGGCAAGTCTGCAGTTTGGTTCGATGCATGTAGCTTGGTTACAATATGTGTATTGATAACAAAGTCTGGATTCGTTGTTACTGGTAAATCTGCCTGCGCATCTCCTGAAAATTATGATGCTGAAAAAGGTAAAATCTTTGCCCGCAAAGATGCAATTGACCAATTGTGGGCTTTGGAAGGGTACCGCCTCAAATCACAATTATATGTCGAACAAACCGCATATTTAGCAGCTAGAAGCAATATTTAGGATTTAAAATGTACGCAACAATTGATGACATGACCAACCGTTTTGCACTGCAGGAGCTAGTAGAGCTAACTGATGGTGCTGAAATTGGTGCGGTTAATTCAACAATTGTTTCAAATGCGCTCGCTGATGCTGCTGATTTAATTAATTCATATGTTGGCAAATTATATGTTGTGCCAATCACCGCGCACCCAGCTATCTTAACCCGTTATCAATGTGAGATTGCGCGTTACAACCTGTGGGCAAATAAAGACGCCATGCCCGATATCGTCGCAGAGCAATATAAGGCTGCTATCAAGTGGCTTACTGATGTTTCAAATGGCCGTGCCATTATCAACGCCGAAGGTATCGCTGCAACGCAACCCGAAGGTTCAATTGAGATGGTCGCGCCAGGTCGAATTATGAGCCGCCATAGCCTGGAGGGTTTTTGATGGACGGTATTCGCCTAGAAATTAATTTTGATGATATTGCCAAAATAAATAATTTTGCTGATGGAGTTATAAACGCCGGACAAAATCATCATGATTTAATGGATGCAATTGGAAATTATGGCGTAAATAGTACAGTTGAACGTTTTGATGATCAGGCAGGACCTGATGGCCAGAAATGGCAAAAATCAGGTCGTGTGATTATGGGCCAAGGTGGCAAAACCTTGTGGGATACTGGTCGCCTACGCGATTCTATTTCTTATAATGCGTTTTCGGATAGTGTCGAATGGGGAACAAATTTAATTTACGCTGCGCCAAACCAATTTGGTGCAACTATTCGTCCAAAAGCAGGTAAAAGCCTAAAATTCAAAATCCCTGGCGTTGGTTTTAGAAGTGCCTCAGAAGTAATTTTACCTTCCCGCCCATTTGTTGGTATCAATGATGATGACGAAACTGAAATAGGCGAACTAGTGAAAGAGCATTATTTCGGAGGTCTGCAATGATTTCTGAAATTGAAAATAAGATTCTTGAACTTCTTGCCATCTTTGCCGAAAAACCACTGCCAGAAGGTCTTGGTTATAAATTCAAAACATTTGAATCCTATCCTGACAATTGGGAAGCCTATTTCAATTCAACAACCAAAGTTATGGAGTTTCCTGCTGCATGGGTAACGTTTGGCGGTGCCACAACGATCGCGGCCACAAGTTTTTCAACAACATTTGATGCACGCTTTGGCCTAATGCTTGCTGCAAAGAATTTGAGAAATCAAGGTGATGCAAGAGGTGGTGATTTAACCGGCAAAGTCGGCGTTTATCAAATGGTTGAAGATGCAATTGCACTTTTAAACGGTAATGACCTTCAATTGGATATTTCAGCACTTGAAGTGCTTAGCGTACAATTTGTTAAAATGGAGGCTTTGCGCAAACGAGGTGTTGTCGCAATGGCAATCCAATTAAAAACTGAAATTACGATGGCAGTTAAAAACCAAGACCCCAATGCACTTGGTGATTTTAATACCATGTTTAATTCATGGGCCCCGCAACAATCGGAACATTTAATCAATCAAAACATTGAACTTAACGGAGATGACAGTTGAGCAGACTTTACGTCAAACCTGCAAATGGCCTTGTCGTACCTAATCCGGATGATGGCCATAAACCATTGTCTGCAGATGGTGCATCGGTCGAAAATTCAACATTCTGGCAGCGCCGCCTTGAAGATGGCGATGTCGTAATTTCGCAACCACCAAAATCAAAAAAAGGTGATGAATAATGACTTCATTTAATCAAATCCCACTGAATATGCTAACCCCTGGTCAGTATGTTGAGTTTGATGCATCTAAAGCAACAACCGGATTGCCAAAGCCGCGTAATCGTACGCTACTTTTTGGCCAAAAATTATCAACTGGTTCTAAGGCCAATAATATATTAATTAAGGTAAATACAGCCGCCGAAGCGCAAGAGTTTTTTGGTCGCGGTTCAATGCTGGCCCGCATGGTTGATGCTTATCGTAAAATTGATAAAAATCGTGATTTGTATTGCATTGCTCTAAATGATGCTGCTGGAACCTCTGCAACAGCGACAATTACCGTTGGTACTGCACCAACACAAAATGGTACAATTGAATTGCTTGTGGCTGGTCAATATCTATCAATTCCAGTTGCAACAACCGATACAGTAACAACAATTGCAACTGCCATTGCCGCCGCCGTAAATGCGACCGCTGATATGCCTGTAACTGCAACATCTGCATTGGGTGTTGTAACCCTAACTGCAAAACACAAAGGCACTTGTGGGGTTTATGATATCCGCGATACATACACAGATGGTAAATCATTGCCGGTTGGACTAACGCTGACTTATACAGCATTCACGGGTGGTGCGACCGATCCTGATGTTCAACAGGTTTATACCGCATTGGGTGCAGAAGAATTTAAAACCCATGTTACACCGTATATTGATGCAACCTCACTAGGTATTATTAAAACCAATATTGCGGCCGCAATTGATGGCGTTGTACAGATGGACACGTATTTTGTTGGTGCTTCAACAAATACACTATCTGCAAATACGACACTAGGCAGCAATCATAATTGCGAATTTGGTACAATTCTTGGCCAAAAAGGTTTCTTAAACCCTTCTTATGAGGTTGCAGCAGCTTATGCAGCGGCAATCGCAATATCAGAAGATGAAGATCCAAGTCTGCCATTTACTGGCTTGCCGCTAACTGGCATTTTGCCACCAAAAACATCTGATAGACATACCAGACAAGAGCGTAATTATTTATTGGCCGCTGGTATTTCCACAACCAAAGTTGATGTGAACAATGTGGTAATAATTGACCGTGTGATTTCACTTTACAAAACTAATCCTCAAGGTTTTGCTGATACCGCTTATCAAGACCTAAACGTGATTTTGACACTGTATTACTTGCGCTGGTCTTTGCGTTATCGAATTGCAACAAAATTCCCGCGCTTCAAACTTGGCCGTGATGGCTATTCATATCCAAAAGGTGTGCCAGTTGTTACCCCATCTGCAATTAAGGCGGAAATTATCGCCCAATATGTTCAATGGGCTGATGCAGCCTATGTTGATGGTGCAATGCTAAATGATTTCATTGCCGGCACTACGGTCGAAATTGCAGCTAATGATAATAACCGCATTAATGCATATTTGCCACCAGACTTAATCAATCAATTCCTCGTATTTGCGGCGCAAATCGGGTTTAGGAGATAATCATGAGCGCTAAAGTATTTAATATAGCGAAAATTAAAGTGAATGGTGTTGAACGTGAATCATTGCCTGGTGCTACAATTGATTTTGGCGGCGTAAAGCGTGAGACACAAACCCATGCTAGTGGCCGTCATGGCTATACCGAAGAACCGGTGCAATGCGTTATCGAAGCAACATTCAAATTTGGTGTTGGTGATAAAAAAGAAGACTTTTCGTTTGCCGACCAAACCGTGATTTTTGAAACCGATGTTGGCAAAACTTATGTCGTTGATCCTGCCTGGACAATTGATACGCCAAAACTTGAAAAAGGCGGCATCAAAATCACTATTGAGGGCAACGAAGCCTTGGAGATGACCATATAATGTCTAATTTTTCTGATGAATATCAAGATTATGAAACCGTTGAAATTCCTTTAAAACGCCCGATTACGGTACGTTATAAGAATTCTAAAGGCGAAGAACGGGTTGAAACAATCGACAAATTAATAATGCGTGAACCTGATGCCGGCGATTTGGAATTAATCGAAATGGAAGGCGATACCCGAACATTAAGAGTGCTTCGGCCAGTTCTGGCACGACTATGCAATGTTCACGAACGTGTAATCCAACGCCTTAAACCTGCTGATTATCAGGAGGTTATGAAGCAATTCAAAAATTTTACACCAGATGGCCTAAATCTTGGCGAGATATAATCGGCGAGATTGGTGTGGCCTTTGCAGGCGGCGCAACAGGCAATTTATTCAAGTTGCCTTTTCGCAGAATAAAATTTTGGCATGACCAATGCCTTAGACTTCACGGGACTAGAGAGTAGGATTTAGCAATATGGGAGACATGTCATTAAAAGCCATTTTTACCCTTATTGATAAAGTCACTGCACCAGTTAAGAAAATTTCAGGCAGTGTTAAAGAACTCAATAATGATTTTAAGAAAACTGGTGATACTTCAAACCAATCCGGCAAAAAAGTTGGTGGTTTAGTAAATTGGATTAAAAATCTTGGCGGCGAAACAAAAAAAACCCGTAAAGAATTAGATAACCTTCAAAAATCTGGAACAAATAGTCTTAAATTATTAGGTAAATCCGCCAAAATAAGTGGTCTTGTTTTTAGTGCGGCAATAACATCTGCATTAGCTCTAGTTACAAGTCTTGCAGGTGGAATGTGGGAGGTATCAAGTAAGTTTGAAAAATATGAAGCCACGCTAACAACGCTATATGGTGGTAATCAGGCTAAAGCAAAAACTGCTATGGCGTGGATTAAAAATTTCTCAAAGGATGCACCCTTTGCAATAGATGAAGTAACCGATGCGTTCATTAAATTAAATGATTATGGTATTAATGCAATGGATGGTACGCTCAATACTTTAGGTGATTGGGCTGCTGGAAGCCAAAAGTCACTTGACCAAGTTGTTGAAGCATTAGCAGGTGCGCGACGGGGTGAATTTGATAAACTAAATGATTTAGGCATAGTCGCCCAAAAAGCCGGAAAACAAATATTATTAACCTATGACATAAACGGCAAAAAGTTTAAAAAACTAATTAAAAATGATGCCGAGGAAATTCAAAAAGCACTACTTGATATTGGGAACACAAAGTTTACCGGCGGTATGATTAGGCAACAAAAATCTGCCGAGGGAATTTTAAAGGGGCTTTCTAAATGGTTTTATCTATTTAAAGGACAAATTGGTGATGCCGGTATTTTTGAGCATGTTAAAAATCGTATTGCAAGTTTTTTAGATTCATTAACATCAAAAGAAGGCCAAGCAAAAGTCTCACAATGGGCAAAAGCCCTATCTGATTCAATGATAAAATTATTTGATGCGGTCGATAAACTCGTTTCATCTGCAGATTGGCCCACATTAATTGATAACCTTACAAAATTTGTTACGTGGGTTACTGATGCCATTCCTAAAATTACTAGCTTTATTGATGCTATGGGTGGATTTAGTGGTATATTTAATATGGCCATTGCATTTTCAATATTTAGAATTGTAACAGGTCTTTACCAATTTGCTGTCGCAATGGGTGTTGTTACGGCTGCATCTGGTCCAATTGGTTTAATTGTTATTGCAATTGCTGCTTTGGCCGCCGGCGCGTTTTTGGTGTGGAAAAATTGGGATAAGGTAAAAGTCTGGCTTACAAATCTTTGGTCGGGGCTTGTTGGTATATTCAATTCAAGCATTGACTGGATTGTTGGAAAAATATCAGACCTATGGAATTGGTATAAAGGACTACCACTCTGGGCGCAGGCATTGATTTCATTGCCGGCAACAATTCTGGCAAATTTAGATACAATTACCAGTGCTGTCACAGGTGTAATTGATGCTGCATGGAATATGGCACCTGATTGGTTTAAAGGCATGGTGAAAGGTACGTTAAAGTTAATTGCACCATCAATTAACTGGGACCATGCACCAAATCCGCCACAAGCTGCTGTTGGCAATAATAACTCTAGCCACAATGTCACTTTAACTGTCCCTGCAAATGCAAATGCAAATGTCACTAAATCAAGTGGCAATGCATCATTGGTGATTAAACGTCCTTTGGGTATTCAAGGGGGCGGTAATGGGCGGTAATTGTTCTTTTCGTGGTGCCAAATTTTGGGATAAATCCGATTCTTTACCACTTGGCCGCAAAGTTGTTACGACTGAATTTCCTTTTCGTGATGATGCTGAAACCGATGATTTTGGCAATAAAGCTCACAGATTTACAATAAATGGTTATTGCCTTGGCAAAGATTGGATTTCTGATCGTGATGCGTTAATTGCGGCCTTAGAAAAAAAAGGACCAGGTGAATTAATCCACCCTAAATATGGCGCGATTAATGCAACTTTTATCTCTGGTGAAGTCGCCCATGATGGTGATAGAAATGGCATGGCTACTTTTTCGATGGAATTCATTGAAGAAGGTACGCAAAAATCATTTGTAAAACCAGATACACAAATTGCCGCTACAAATGCCGCCACGAATGCCGCTGATACTGCCAAAGAAACTTTGATAGATAATCATTCAGTCACAAATAATCCTGAATGGGTTTTGACAAAAACAACCCAAACTCTTGATTCCGCAATTGCAAAAATGGATGAAATAAAGGGCAAATTTACCGCACAAACGGAAAATATATCTGCTTATGTTCAAAAGGCGTCAAAAGTAACGAGCCGCCTAACTACCCTTGCGCGGCAACCGTTACTAATGGCAACAGATGTATCAGATTTAATTTCATCATTTGCCGACTTAATCCAAAGCCCAAATGAGGCGTTGTCAATGCTTCGGGTTCTTAGCGGTTTCTTAAAACCATCAAAAACGGCTTCTGATGCCTCTTCTGCTGCTGCCCAGGCAAATACTAATACAAATGCAATTATTGGCCTTGTTGCAGCCCAGGCGTTAAATGAGGCGGTAAAAATTACATCTAATTGGGACTTTGAAACATACGACGATGCAATGGCCGCACGCACCGTTTTAAATGACTGGATTAGTGATTTATCATTAAATGCGGCCAATATTGGTGACTACGATGCATTTGACGCCATAGAGGGTGTTCGCATTGCGATTATTCGCGATATTGATACACGTGGTGCCGCCTTGCCACGTACTGTCAAAATTAGACCTAAATCAGTACTTCCTGCGATTGTAATCGCATATCAAAACTATGGTTTAGAAGGGCTTGAGAGCCGTTATGAAGACCTAATTATCCGCAATAAAATTGCAAATCCATTGTTTGTTTTTGAAACAGAATTGGCGGTGCTAAATGGATAATCAAGTCTATTTAAAGACCCAAGGCGAAATCCATTCTGGTTGGACTAATGTTTCAATCACAATGGTATTAAATTCGTTGGCCAATGCTTTTCAATTATCTGTCAAAGGCGGACGAAAAATATATAGTGGCCAAGAAATTAGTCTTAAAATCGGCAATGATTTAATTATGACCGGCTATGTTGATAGTCGTTCAGGCAAATTATCAGAAAGCACTTTTGCCTTTACTGGTCGCGATAAAACACAAGATTTAATTGATTGTTCCGCGCCTAATTCACCTGGTCAGTGGAAAAACCAAAAGCTAGAGGCAATTGCGGCCGATTTATGCAAGCCATTTGGTATCACAGTAAAAAATACGGCAAATACCGGCGCACCTTTTACAACATTTGCATTGGATCAGGGCGAGACACCATTTGATGCACTTTCACGGTTGGCCAAGTTGCGCGGTGTTGTTTTATCAAGCGCACCAACAGGTGAGTTATTAATATTTACGCCAACACAAACCCCTAAACCGTGGGCCTTAGTTCAAGGAGTTGAGATTGTTGATGCTGATTATTCTGATGACGCGTCCGGACGTTTTAGCGAATATATCGTCAAAGGTCAGGCCTCGTCTTCCGGTGGCGTTGATGCGAAAAACTCAACCGCAAGCAAGGGCGTGGCATATGATAAGGGTGTCATTCGATATCGCCCAAAAATTATTATTTCAGATGAGCAATCAACGGCAACAGGCGTTAAAGCGCGCGCCGACTATGAGGCAACAATTCATGCCGCAGAGGCGCAAAATCTAACCGTTAAGGTAAATAAATGGCGTGACCCAGAAGGCAAGATTTGGGAATTAGGCAGCCTGATTCCAATTCGTATTCCTGATTTAGAAATTGATATGGCATTATTGCTTACTGAAATTAATTTGTCGCTTGATGCTGATGCTGGTTATGGCGCCGAACTAAAGTTTACACGCCCACAATCATGGTCAAAAGAACCATTGCCGGAGGCAAAACCTGAAAAGAAATCCAAGGTTAAAAAGCCCAAAAAGGATAAAGAAGGCAAAGAAACCGAAAAACCAACCGCCAATAATAGCTTAAATAAAACCACTTCAAAGGCGGCAAAAAAATGAGAAATCTTGCAACATTTATTGCCCGTGGCATCATAAAATTAATTGATTTTTCAAAACCTGTTCCGGTTGCCCAGGCGGAGATTATGGCCGATGAATTACAAGATGAAATTGAATTTATCCAGGCATTTGGTTTTGCATCAAAACCGCCCCAAAATTCAGAGGCAATAATTGTATCACTTAATGGTAGCACATCAAAACGGGTAATAATCAATACAATAAACCGTGATTATCACTTCGCCCTGGACGAAGATGGCAGCGCAGTTTTCCATGACGCCAACGGTCAATATATCTTGATGAAATCAGATGGAATTCATGTTTTCACCGATAAAAAACTATTCGTAAATGCACCCGAAACCGATTGGACGGGTGACATAAATTTAACCGGAAAACTAACCGCCAGTGATGATGTTTTGGCGGCAGGTATCAGCCTTAAAAATCATAAACATTCTGGTGTTTCTGCGGGTGCCGCACAGACCGGAAAACCAGTTTAGGAGCATAAAATGAAAATCGATAAAACCGCGTCTCTAATATCACAACCTTATGCCGTTGATACCGCAGATGGTACGGCCCTTGTGCGCGCTGTGAAAAAACTGCCGCAAAAAATTCTGG
>APMI01000427.1_pt1 | contig 56222 bp, 44 predicted proteins | sample 667938 | NCBI WGS metagenome assembly APMI01 (sample SAMN01084076, study PRJNA167559) | wastewater metagenome | biome: Wastewater | place: Denmark: Ejby Moelle, Odense | collected 2011-11-28
ACGTCCTTTCCCCGCATGCCCATCCCTGCTTCCCCGGGTGTCAAAACTTTTGAGGCAACAGGGGTTGTGCGGGGATGGACGAAATAGCCTTCCCGGATCGTGCGTTCGTACGCTACCCTCCAGCCACATGAAAAGCGCCTCCCTCCTCCGCCTCGCCCTGGGCCTGATTTTCCTGACCTGCCTGCCCTCCTGCGGATTTGCGTTCCGGAAGGCCTGGAAAGAAGGCGGTTATGCGGTGCCCCCCAGCGGGCCAACCATCGGCAGCGGCCCCACCAAGAATCACCTGCCTCCGGGCAAGTGGGAAGGCACCTGGCATAGCGATGCCACTGGACACCAAGGAACTCTGCGCTGCGTCACCTCCAACACTATCAATTACCAAGGCGACCACGAATTCTACTACCACGCCACCTGGAAGAAGATCCTCAGCGGCAGCTACAAGGCCGTTCACACGGTGCAGAAGCAGAAGGACGGCACCTACACTTTCAAAGGCGAGCACAAAATGCCTGACTGGGCGGGCGGCCTATACCACTACGAGGGCACCATCAAAGGCAACGATTTCAATGCCTGCTACCAGAGCGCCATGGACCGCGGCACCTACACGATGAAACGCGTCGTGCCCTGAGCAACCACAGGCACGGCTGCGGGGTTCATACCCTGTCCCAACCGTGACACTCTACATGAAGTGGTATCAAAGCTTCCGTGCCCGTCTCATCCTCACGATGTTTCCCGTCGTGGCGGGCATCACCATCGCCACCCTGGTGCTGGCGGAGTGGAAGTTCATGGAGTCCTATCGCAGGCTCTTTGAGGAGCAGTTTGACTCCCAGATCAGCAGCTACTCCTCTGGCAAAAAGAAGCGCACCGAGGCGCTGTCCAAGATCCTGGACAAACTGGCCCACGAGCCGGAGCTCATCGCCTCCATCTCCAAAAAGGACTTCTCAGACGCCAGCCGCCTCCTGCGCTCCGAGCTGGAGCACCTCACCAGCGACCGCATCCTGAGCGATCTCCCCGGCGCCAGCCTGATGCGCCAGGGCGGCCCGCCTCTAGCGCCGCCCCAACTCCCCCGCCCCAACGGTGACGACAAAGACAAGGACAAAGAAAAAGACGCCAAGGACAGGCTTAGAGACCACCCTCTAAACCGCCTGCCTCTTTCCCAGCTGCCCTACATCGCCATGATTGACCCCGAGGGGAATTTTCTCCTCTCGCCAAAAAAGAACAACTCCGGCGGGCGAGACATCCTGCCGCCCACGCTGCCTGCAGCCCTGCCCCGCGAGAGCTCCACCAGCGCGGAATTCCGCCGCAAGTCCGGCAAGCTTCAGTGGCTGGGAGACCGCAAGCTGGCGGACGTGCTCAAGGAGCAGGAGATCGGCTACCTGCGCGTGGAGTTCGGCGAGGACAACCGCTACGAGCAGGTACGCGAGGTGTACATCACCCCAGTGCGCGATCCCAAGTCCGGCCAGTTTCTCGGAGCCATCCTCTTTGGCCTGCCGCTCCAGGTGCTGGCGGAAAAGGTGCTCTATGAGCAGACCAAACACTCCGACCTCGGCGAGATCATGAGCGGCGTCTGGGTGGAGGAGGGGCTGGTGAGCACCACCATTCCCAAGGAGGAGCGCGAGATCGTGGCCGCGCACATTGCCGACTCCATTCACCACACTCACAAGACGCAGCGCGGCATGACCATCTCCATCCACGGAGAGCGCCACCAGATCTACTACCGCGTGCTCAATCCAGGCTCCCCCTTCCCGCTGGCAGCGCAGGTGAATCTCTATCCCCTCACAGCCATGGACAAGGAGCTGGCCGATCTCCGCTGGGATGTCGGCATGCTGGGCGTCGTCTCCCTGGCCATCGCCCTGGTGGCCGTGCTCTACATTTCACGCGGGCTCTCCGGCCCTGTCAGCGAGATCGTCAGCGGCACGCACGAGATCGAACATGGAAACTACGACGTGCGCGTGCCCGTGCGCCGCCGGGATGAACTCGGCCGGCTGGCTGCCTCCTTCAATGAGATGGCCGCGGGACTGGCCCTTCAGGAAAAGTACCGCAGCGTGCTCAATGCCGTGGCGGACCGCACCGTGGCGGAGCAGCTCATCACCCAGAGCGGCACGCTCGGCGGGGAGATACGCCATGTGACCATGCTCTTCTGCGACATCCGCGGCTTCACCGCCATCACGGAAAACATGCCACCCGCAGACGTGATCGACCTGCTCAATGAGCACATGACCGCGCTCACCGACGTGGCCTACCGGCACGGCGGCATCGTGGACAAATTTGTCGGAGACCTCATCATGGTGCTCTTTGGCGCACCGCTCAGCACCGGAGAGGACGCCCAGCGCGCCGTGCAGTGCGCGCAGGACATGCTGCGCGTGCGGCGGGAGCTTAATGAGGTTTCACGCCACTCGCTGGAGATCGGCATCGGCCTGGCCACCGGCTCCGTGGTGGCAGGCTGCATGGGCTCAGACCAGCGGCTGAGCTACACCGTGCTGGGCCACCGCGTGAACCTCGCCTCCCGTCTCTGCAGCATCGCCCAGGCCGGAGAGATCATCATGGACCAGGAGACCTACACCGACTCCCAGTCCATCATCCACGCAGAGCCCATGCCCCCCATGCAGCTCAAGGGCATCTCCGAGCCCGTGCACCCCTGGCGGGTGGCGCCTGTGCGTGCAGCTTAGAGGCTGCAGAAGGCGTATGCGCAGATGAGGAGTCGATTTGCAGCAAGGGCTTGCCGGGCGGGAAGGTCACGCAGTACGTCAGACCTCATCATATCAATTTTCAGTTCCCAGGTTCCAATTCTCAGCTTTCAGTCCTCCATCCCCACGCCATCAGCATCCGTTCATCATTCCTACATGTCCGCCCCCCGCCAGAAGCCTGATCTCATCGCCAAACTGCGCGACGTCCCCCACGTGCCCGGCGTTTACATCATGCGCGACCGCCTGGGCACCGTCATCTATGTGGGCAAGGCGCGGGATCTGCGCAAACGCCTGGCCAATTACTTCACCCCGGCACGCTCCAAGCTCGCAGACCGCAAGACACGCGCCCTCATCGCCAGCATCTGGGACTTTGACCTCCACCAGGTGCGCAACGACACCGAGGCACTCGTTCTGGAAGGCCGGCTCATCAAGGAATTCCGCCCGCGCTACAACGTGAGCTTCCGGGATGACAAACGCTACTTCATGGTGCGTGTGCATTTCGGCGATGCCATCCCGCGCCTCTCCACCACCCGGCTCAAGAAAGACGATGGAGCACGCTACTTTGGCCCCTTCCCTCACGGTCTGGCCCTGCGCACCACGCTGAACTGGCTCAATAAAAAATTCGGCCTCCGCGTCTGCCGCCCGCTGAAGCCCGGAGAGGCGGACTACAAGCACTGCTCCAACGATATCATCAAAAACTGCTCCGCTCCCTGCATCCTGCGCATAACTCTGGAGGACTATAAAAAGCGCGTGGAACAGGCCTGCGAGTTCCTCGATGGCAAATCCAAGGACCTCGTCACGGCGCTGGAGGGCGAGATGCAGCATGCCGCCGCCCGGCTGGACTTTGAAAAAGCCGCCGAACTGCGGGACATGATCGAGGACTTCAAGAAGACACTCATCCCCTCGCGCACCTTTGAGCGCGGCGCACGCTCGCGAGTCGTGCGCACCATCGATCCCATGGCAGATGTGCAGGAGCTCAAGGAGCTGCTTCACCTGGACAAGGCGCCGCTCGTCATGGAATGCTTTGACATTGCCAACATCGGCACCGCCCACTGCGTGGCCAGCATGGTGCGCTTTAAAAACGGCGTGCCGGACAACTCCAACTACCGCCGCTACCGCATCAAGGCCGTCTCCGGGCAGAATGACTTCATCAGCATGGCGGAGGTCATCCGCCGTCGATTCTCCCGGATCCTCCTCATGGGACGGAAGGCCGCCGGCACAGATGCGGACTTCTCCCAGGAGTCGCCGCTGGAGGCCATGCGCCGTCTGGAGAATAACGAAGGCTTCGTGGAAGAGGGCGACAGCACCGATTCAGAATCCGCCGCCCGCCAGCAGCCATTCATCCGCCTGCCAGATCTCGTCATCGTGGACGGTGGCAAAGGCCAGCTCGGCATGGCTGTGGCGGAGCTGCAAAAGCTGGGCCTGCACGAGCTGCCCATCATCGGCCTGGCCAAGGAAAATGAGGAAGTTTACCGCCCCGGCGAATCACATCCTGTCATCATTCCGCACGAACGCGGCGCGCTGAAGCTGCTGCAGCGCATCCGCGATGAGGCCCACCGCTGGGCCAATGGCTACCACCAGTTGCTGCTGGGTCGCCGTGTGGCCGAGAGCATCCTGGATGACTGCCCCGGCATCAGCAAAACGCGCAAGGCCGCCCTGCTCAAGGCCTTCGGCTCCGTGGCCCGCCTGCGCAAAGCAACCCCAGAGCAGATCGCCGAAGTCCCCGGCATCAGTAAAACGCTGGCACAGCAGGTGGTTGATTTCCTGGCCAGCCGCTGAACGCGCATCCGCCCACCGTTCGTCATTCCGGCCCCGGATCATCCAGCGCATGCGCACGCAGATCCTCCAGATCCACCCACTCCAGGGCGGACTCATGGGTGGCGGAAAGGCATACCGGCGGAGCCACACCGGCAGCAAAGGCTTCCGCCCAGCGCGAGACACACAGGCACCAGCGGTCGCCGGGTTTCAGCCCCGGAAAGTCCCACTCCGGCGCAGGTGTGCTCAGGTCATTGCCGCGCATCATGGAAAAATGCAGAAACTGCGCCGTCGCCTCGATGCACACCGTGTGCAGCCCCACATCTCCCGGCCCAGTGCGGCAGTAGCCATCGCGGTAGAACCCAGTCATGGGTTTGCGACAGCAGCAGGTGAGCGGAGTGCCGAGAACATTGGTACGCATGAGAAAGAGTGGCAAAAATTGAAATCTAGACCGTCAGCAGCCGCACGCAGCTACTTCCATGCCGGGCCTGCGGCTTCAGCCTGAAACGGCCGCCCGGACTTTGCCACCTTTTTTCCTGTGAGATTGTCCTTCATCGTTACGCCATCCACAGCGCACTGGATGTCAAAGGCCTCGCCCTTTGCCGTCTGAATCGTGTTGCCGATGATTTCCGACTCCACAGGTGGCAGCACGGCTTTCTTGTCCCCGCTCTGGCCGATGAGGATGTTGTGCTCGCAGTTCACAAAGGTGTTGCCCGTCACCTTCGCTCGTTTCACCTGAAAGTAGCCGTTTGGCACGGAGTCGGGGATGCCCAGCATAAAGCACATGGCGCTGCGCTCATGGTCACCGCTGAGATTTTCAAAGTAGTTTCCCGTGACCACATGATCCTCTCCGATCACGCGCACGCCACCACTACCCTTGGCCTTGTCGCCGAGGAAGGCGTTCTTCTCAACTGTGCAGCCATTGCCATGGCGCAGAGTCAGCGTGCCGGAGACAGCCTTGAAGGTGTTGTAGCGGTACAGGTTTCCGCAGGACTTGTTGGAGATGCACTCGGCCTCGCCATCGCATTTTTCAAAGAGGTTGTGCTCCACCACACAGGCGGCGGTTTGCATGGAGGTCTTGCTGTCGCCCAGGCGGATCGTCTCGCCACCGTTTTTGCCCAGCTTTGGCCTAGGCCCGAAGTGATTGTGATCGATCTGATGCTTACCCTGATCCTTCGCCTCGTTGGAGAGCCACACCACCATCGTGGTGCCTTCAGTGGTCTTGCCCGCGAGATAGCAGTGGTCCACGCGGTTCCGTGCACCGTAGATGGAAAGGAACTGGCCGGATTTTTTAGAGGCAGGCTCAGCATCATTGGTCACCGCACAGTTGGTGATGCGGGAGTCTGTGGCCAGCAGCTTGGAGTCCTTGCGCAGCTCAATGACCTGCTCACCTGTGGGATTCTGGAAGCAGAAACCGTCCACGATGATATGAGCGCCGCCGACGGAGAGACGCGAGTCCCCGGTAAACACCACTTTGCCGGGAGTCTGCGCCTTGATCGTCACCGGCTTTTGCGCCGTGCCTTCAGCAGCCATCTTCAGCCGCGCATGCGCCCAGGTGCCATCTTTTAAAATCAGCGTATCCCCAGCCTGCACCGACTTGGCGGCAGCATCGAAGGCAGCGTCATCGGCCACAGGGATGTCGCGGGCAAGAACTGGGAAAGAGAAAATAAAGGTGAGAAGGACGCGTCGCATGGTGACCGGATTAAGGATGTCCCCCCACCCGGCGGCAAGCTTGATTTCCACTCGCATGTCACAAGCATGCCATTTGCTTTCTGCCAGGAGGCCTGACATCCTCCCGCTCATGAAGCCCAATCTCGTCTGGTTCGACATCCCCGCCACCGACCTCGCACGTGCCATTCGTTTCTACTCCGCCGTGCTGGGCCGTGTGCTCAAGGAGGAAAACTTCGGCGGCGTCCCCACCGCCATGCTGCCCACCGCAGACGGCGCTCAGCACGGCTGCATCGTGGTGGTCAAAGACTTCAACCCCTCCGCCGACGGCATCATGATCTACTTCGACGTCAATGGCCGCCTGAAGGAAGCCGTGGCCGCCGTGCGCGCAAACGGCGGCACCGTGCAGACCGATGTGCACTCGATCGGTGAATATGGGTTCCGCGCAGAGGTGCTGGATTCTGAAGGGAACTGCATCGCGCTGCATTCAGAGACGTAAGGGTGAGGCATTCTGTCATGGTCATCCATAAACGCCCTCGCAAAGTGACTGACTCAACCGACATGACCTAACCAATCGCTATGAGCGATTTGCAAAGCTATTTGCATAGACCAATCATCCCACATTATTGAAGCATCCATCTCTTGAACCCATGACCGAAATCGAATTTTGGAGAATTATTGACGATAATGCACGTCCGCAGTCTTCCAATCGCGGAGAAATAGACACGCGTGCCATAGAAGAACATCTGGTCACTCTTCCCATCGAGGAGATATGTTCGTTTCAGCGCTGGGTTGAGAAAGCCCACGAGGTGGCGCACACCGACCGGCTGTGGGGTGCCGCCTACTTGATGAACGGCGGCTGCAGCGATGACGGTTTTTATGACTTTGTGGGATGGCTTATCTCCAGAGGAAGCCATGTATATTCATCCGTGGCAAAAAGCGCGGATGACCTGGCTGATTTTGGATATGGTGAGGATCTCGATTTTCTTCGGCATGCGTACGACGCTGCCAAACGAATCGGTCACTCGATTGATGACACAGATTTCAAGTTGGACGAGATCACCCTCGAGGCAGTGGATCAACTAGAAGACGCAGAAGCACCCGACGATTTCGACGATGACGACGCAATGGAGCAAGCTTACCCAAAATGCTGGGCTGCATACCAAGCTGCGATTCAAGAGGTCACAGATGATTGAAGCGGTTCAGTCGATATTTTGACACGTGCTGGGCAGTTTTCGGCAGCCAGAAACCGCACATGGAATGTGCGGACCACACAGCTGTGGACGGGAGAAAGCCATGCTTCTGATCGCACGCGGAAGCCGTTGAGAGTATTCAAACCATGCTATGTTCAAGTCACCCCTCTTGTCCATGCGTAGGAAAATCAGGAGCAAGAGCAACGCTGCGGAGGAGTCTGATTTCGGACGCCTTTTTGGCTGGCTGATCGAACGAGACAGCCGGACTCTTGGTGAACTGGAGCACGTCCGCTGGGACGAGACATCTCAGTTTTGGCACGAGTATCGTCTGTCTTGGCGAAGCCCTGAGGATGCAGTCGTCGGCCCTGATGCCTGGATCGAGGCACGTCTGGTTCTCAGGAAACGTCGGTACGCTGATGTGATTGTGGACTCCTTTTTGACCGCCCCGGAACAAGCCCCTGGAGTGATTGCCATTCGAGGCGCATGTGTTCCTGAAGAGAGGTTTCATGCTGACGAAGCATGACCACTTTCCCACTACATCAGTCACCATCGAACCATTCTCTGACGAAAATGGCTACGGAAGGGGGCGGCTGATGGGGGATACGTGGCGGAATGCTGGAATCGACGGGCAAGATTGCCCGTGCTACTTTGAGCAGGCACTCACAAACTCACCCCTCTCTTCCACGGCAGAAAGTCATCCTGCCCCAGCGCCACCGCCTTCGGCACATACTCTCCGCTCGCAGTCGCTATCACCAGCTCCAGCATCTCCTCTCCCATCTGCTCCACGGTCTTTTCTCCGGTGATGATGGGGCCAGTATCGAAGTCGATGATGTCAGGCATGCGCTTCGCGAGATCGCTGTTGGTGGAAATTTTGAGGGTGGGGCACACTGGGTTGCCGGTGGGGGTGCCGAGGCCGGTGGTGAAGAGCATCATATTGCAGCCGCCGCCAGCCAGGGCGGTGGTGCTTTCCACGTCATTGCCAGGGGTGCAGTAAAGGGTAAGGCCGCCGCGCTGGCGGATGGGCTCGGCGTAGTCCAGCACGTCCACGATGGGGCTGGTGCCGCCCTTCTTGGCCGCACCGGCGGATTTGATGCCATCGGTGATCAGTCCGTCGCGAATGTTGCCAGGGCTGGGGTTGGCATCAAAGCCGGAACCGCAGGCCTGTGCCGCACCCTCATAGGCGCGCATGAGGCCCACAAACTTGTCCGCCAGCGCGGCGGTCACGCAGCGGTCGCTCAGGCTCTGCTCCACGCCGCAGAGTTCGGGAAATTCGCTCAGGACTGGCGCGCCGCCCAGCGCAGCCAGCAGGTCCGCCGTGTGGCCGATGGCAGGATTGGCCGAAATGCCGGAGAAGCCATCACTGCCGCCGCATTCCACGGCCATGATGAGATCGCTCAGCGGGCAGGGCTCACGCGTCTGCTCATTGGCAGCAGCCAGATGCACAAAGGTGTCGCGGATGGCCGCGGCCATCATGTCGCGCTCGGATTTGCACTTCTGCTGTTCGTAAATGAGCAGCGGCTTTTCCAGTTTCGGATAGAGCGCAGCCATCTCGCTCTCCAGCAGGCTCACCTGCGCATGCTGGCAGCCGAGACTGAGGATGGTGGCACCGGCCACGTTGGAGCTGTGGATGTAACCGGCGAGGAGGCGGCACAGCGCCTGCGCATCCTGCCGCGTGCCGCCGCAGCCCAGACCGTGCTCCAGAAACTTCACCCCGTCGATGTTCTTGAAAACGCGCGCCGCAGCAGCGGACTTTTCCTCTTCCAGCAGGGCGGCATCCATCTGCGCCTTGGTGGCACCGGCGCGATGCATCTCCACCAGCCGTTGGGCAAAGCGCTCATACGTCGAGGTCTTGCCATAGCCGAGGCTGCGGGTGAGCGCCTCGCGCATGAAGGCAAGGTTGCGGTTCTCACAAAAAACGAGCGGGATCACCAGCCAGTAGTTGGCCGTACCGGCGGGGCCCACGCTGCGCTTGAAGCCCTGAAAGCTACGTCCCTGCCACTTGGAGACATCCGGCGGCGTCCACACATACTCACGCTGCTTGCCGCTGAAGGCGGAGGTGGCATGCACCACATTGTGCGTGTGAATGAGCGCCCCCTCGGCGATGGGCTGCGTGGCCCGGCCCACCGTGACGCCGTACATCGTCACCAGATCCCCCACGGCAAAGTCATGCGCGGCAAACTTCTGCTTGGCGGGAACCTTCTCACGCAACGTCCAGTTCCGGCCATTCAGGGAGAGCGCGGTGCCCGCTGCGAGGTCGGAAAGCGCCACGATGGCGTCGTCAGCGGGGTGGACTTGGAGGATGGTGGCCATGGTAAAGCAGCCATTAAAAGCGGGCGGGAGCAAAGGGAAGGCTGAATTTTGAACTTTGCTCTTTCTACCAGACCGGCTTAGTTCGCCGGATATGCTCGAAATCAACAATCTCTCCTATGTCGTTCCCGGTAAGAACAAGGAGCCGCTCCGCGTGCTGGAGCAGGTCAGCTTTTCCGCACCGGGCGGCCATGTACTGGCGTTGATCGGGCCTTCAGGCAGCGGCAAGACCTCCCTGCTGCGCATCCTCGCGGGACTCATCGAGCCCGAGGCCGGCTCCCTATCCCTGCGCGGCAACGATTTCCTCAAGACCCCGCTGCACCCAAATCAGCTCGGCTGGGTGCCTGCCGGAGACGATGGCCTCATCGAACATCTCACCGTGCGGGAAAACCTCTCCAGCGCCGCCATGCTGCGCGGCGCTGGCAGCACCCGGGACGAGGTGATCTCCCGCGTCTCCCATGTGCTGGTGACGGTGGGCCTGGAAAACATCGCTACAGAGCGCACCTCCTCCCTGGCACTCCCTCAGCGCCGCCGCCTCAAGCTCGGCCTGGCCCTCGTGGCAGACCCCATGCTGGTGCTTTGTGATGACTTCACTGTGGGCCTGGACGTGCGCAGCGAGCGTGAATTTGAGGCGCTGCTCAAGCTGGTGGCCGCAGACCGCCCTGACCGCATCGTCATCCACGCTACCGACTCCCTGGCCAACCTCGGCGCGTATGACACCGTGGTGGTCATGAACGAGGGCTACGTGGCCTTTCACGGCCCCGCGCGCGCTGTCCCCCACTACTTCTCCGTACCCACCTACGACGAGGTCTATGCCCGTCTGGCCAAGCGCCCCGCCCAGCGCTGGGGAGACTCCTGGATGAAGCACCGCGAGGCCTACTACGCCGCCTTCAAGCTCGGCGGTGCAGCCGCTGAAAAGCTCTCCGCCGGCGATGAGGACCCCAGTGAGGAAGACCGCACCATCCTCATGCAAAAGCAGGACGGCTCCGAAGAGCCCGAGTCCCGCAAAACCACCGTGGACGAAACGCGCCCCACCATTCCCCTACCCGGCCTTTTCAGCCAGGTGCAGCATCTGGTGAAACGCCGCTGGTCACTCCTGCGCCGCACACCCAAAGACTGGATCACCCACGCCTCTCTGTTGGTGGGCTCCCCGGCCATCGCCGCCCTCCTGCTGCTGCCCAATCTGAAAATGCTCAAGGAAGTGCGCGGCGGTGCCACTGCGGCAGACACGCTCTGGCCAGCCTCCCACACCGCCTCCATGATCGTGCTCATCCAGATCCTGCTGGTGCTCTTCATGGCCCTGCGTCTCGGTGCACGGGAGATCTCCGAGCGGCGTGCCGTGTATGAGCGCGAGCGCATCGGCGGTGTTCGCCCTTTTGCCTGGCTGCTCGGCTCCCTGCTCTTCCTGCTGCCCATCATCCTGCTCCAGAGCATCTGGATGGAGATGTTTCTCGACATTGTCTCCGGCGGCCTGCCTGGAAGCGGCCTTCCCAAGCTGCTGCTGCCTGCACTCTCTGGCGCTGCCTTTGCCTCCATCTGCCTGGGCATCTCCGCCAGCGCCAGCAGCAAGGAAAGCGCCCACAGCATCTCCCTCACCGTGCTCTTTGCCAATGTGCTCCTCTGCGGCGGCCTGCTCGGCCTGCCACAGGTTCTGGGGCACATCGTGCATCCCTTTGTGACCGCGCACTACGGCTGGTCCGGTATCATCGACTCCATGGAGAAGACCGCATTCTTCTCCCCCATCGACAAACTCACACGCACCTGGTTCGCCGCGCCGAACATCGCCATGATCATGCTCGGTGTGCATCTGCTCGTGGGTGTCGTGCTTGCCTATGTGGGCCTGCGCCAGCGCAAATAGGAGCAGTGGCTGCTCCGTCAAAAAAGATCAGGAAGCAGGGGCCTCAGGAATCGTATTCTCCGAACGTTTCTGACCACGACTCCTGACCACTTACCGCTTTCTGATTTCCCTCATGCCGCTCAACTTCGTCCGTTTCAAGCACGCCCGCTTTTCCGCCCGCTTCCCAGACACCTTCCGCTACTCTCGCTCGCACTACTGGATGGCGCCCGTGGAGGGTCAGCCCGGCGTCTGGCGCGTGGGCTTCACCAAATTCGCCACCCGCATGCTAGGCGAGCTGGTGGACTGCGACTGGAAGCCCGGCGACGGCGCCAAGGTGACACCCGGCGACAACATCGGCTGGGTGGAGGGCTTCAAGGCCGCATCTGATGTCTATTGCGTGATGAACGGCGCTTTTGCCGGAGGCAATCCCGAGCTGAAGGTCGATGCCTGCATCGTCCGCAGCGATCCCTACGAGCAGGGCTGGCTCTACGCTGTACGCGGCGAGCCCGAACCTGAAAGCCTCGACGTTCACGGCTACATCGAACTCCTCAGTTCCACCATCCACCGCATGGCCGAAGAAGGCCATGGTGAGGAAGGCGCTGCAGAGGAGTAAGCGGCAACCTCACCTGGTGCTGCGGGCCCCCTTGCCCGCAACGAGCGCATATTGCCCACACCTCTCAAAGCCTTCTACTTACCCAGCAAAAACGCCAGCAGATCCGCCATCTGCTCTTTGCTGATCGCCGCCTCCAAGCCCACGGGCATCAGCGTGCGGTCAAGGGATTTCATTTCCTTGATGGCGCTGCGCTGGATGGTCTCCTTGGCACCGCCCATCATGGCGAGGACGATGCTGTCGCCGGTCTCGTTTTGGATGAGGCCGGAGAGGGTGCGGCCGTCTTTTGTTTCGACGGTGTAGGCGCTCCAGCGGGCTTCGAACATGCGGTTGGGATCGAGGATGTCGGCGAGAAGGCCTTCGGGGGGCTTGACCTTAACATCCGAGAGCGGAGGGCCGACATCGACGCCCAGATTTCCGTGCTTGTGGCAGGTGATGCAGATGGTGGCGAAAACCTGCTGGCCCTTTTTGGCATCTCCTTTCATGGTGGTGGCCACCATGTAGTCCTGCACCACTTTGGCGCGGTCGCTGCTGGCTTCGCCGAAGAGCTTCTTGGCCAGGTCCGTCATCTCGCCGGTGCCACGCTGGTAGCGCCAGCGCGTCTCCACATCGACCCAGGCGGTGGGGAACTCGCCCTTCTCCATGCGCTTGAAAAGCTCAAGTGCCGTGGTGGCATTGGCAGTGAGGATGGTCACCAAATCGCGCTTCATGGCGGGTCCGGCTTTTGGCAGGAGCTCATAGATCAGCGGTGCGGTGCTGGTGGGTGCATATTTTTTCAGCAGCACCAGCGCGGCAGCGGTCAGCTCTGGAGGCTGGCTGGTGGTGAGCAGGGTCTTGACCACCGGCTGCACGGCATCCCATTTGCGCTGGCCAAGGAGCGGCATGACGGCGAGGCGCTCATCGAGCGGGGCTTTGGTGTCGGCGATGATGGCGTCGATCTTTGACTGCAGCGCGGCGATTTCCTTGGCGGCGTCTTCGTGGCCTTTCGGGAGTTTGGCGAGGCCCTGCAGCACTGCGGGCTTCCACCAGAGGAGCTCGCCCGGCTTTTTCTGCAGCAGCGAGAGCAGAGCCTTCACATCGTCGGCTTCTGCATCGGCGACAGCGCCGGTGGCGAAGGTGCGGATGGTAGCGGTGCGCACATCGGAGAATGTTTTGAAGAAGTCGTCTCCCAAGGAGCTGAGGATGCGGCCCATCTGCTTGCTGGCAGAGGATGCCACCATTTTTGCCATCCATGGATCTTCAGGATACTTCGCGATGAGGGCGGCGAGTTTTTTGGCATCGGTGATGTCCTGGGCTTTGAGGAAGGCTCTGCGCTCGGCGTGCTCGGGTGGGACATCGCCCCAGCCGACTTCGGGAATGGCGTGGTACTTGCCGGGAGTTTTGGTGACGAGTTTTTTCGTCCCCTTTGGCACGACGCGCCAGATGCGGCCTTCGTTTTCGCCCTGGCGCATGTCGTGGGTTTTGACGAACTCCTCGGGGAAAAAGCGGGCGTGGTCGATCCAGCGGCGGTAGATGTCGCAGATGTATATGGCACCGTCGGGGCCGGTGGTGAAGTTGACGGGGCGGGACCATTCATCGGCGCTACGGAAGAACTCGGTGCGGTCGCCGACGCGTGTGGCTTTGAGGGAAGCGCCATTGGGCTCCACCTTGTAGCGGGTGACGAGCTGGCCGGTGGGATCTGGAACGAAGACGTTGTTGCGCAGTTCGGGCATGAGCTGACCACGATAGACGCCCAGGCCGGAACAAGCGGTGTTTGTACCGGCGTGGGCGTCAGCCGTGGTGTGCGTGATCTGCAGCGGAAACACACGTGTGTCCGCGCCGAAGGGGGCGATGTCTTCAAAGTTTTGCGTGATGCCCGCGTGCGGATTGCGCAGCATGGCCTCGTAAGGCATGACGGTGAACATAAGGGGATTGCGATTGGAGCAGTAGAAGTGGTGGCCCCAGTCGTCGAAGGCACCGCCGTACTGGCCTTTGCCGCCGGTGGGAGTGATCTTGTCGGTCTTGGGGTCCCATTTGAAATTGCTGCCGGGGATGTTCACCACGTCCGTGGGTTTGTCGGCGGGATAGATTTCCTTGGCGTCGAGGCCGTTGTTGAAATGCACGCAGCCGTCCAGGCCCCAGCGCGGAGCGCTGACCTGGAGCTGCGCGTGGCGGGGATTGAAGCCTTTGATGAGCGGGCGGATTTCATCGGCCACGCCGTCACCATTGGTGTCTTTGAGAAAGAGCACCTGCGAGCGTGTGGTGGCGATGAGGCCGCCATTGTAGGGCAGGAGGCCCTGCACGTTGTCCATGTGATCAGCGAAGGTGACGGCTTTATCCATGCGGCCGTCGCCATTTTCATCGGTCAGCAGCTGGATGCGTGAGAGCCAGGGATCTCCGGCGTTTGGCGGGCCGAGAGGATAGTCGCGCATGTCTGCGACATACATGCGGCCCTGTGCGTCCCAGGTGCACTCCACGGGATCGAGAACGAGAGGTTCGGCTGCGACGAGCTGGACTTCATAGTCGCCGTCGAGCTGGATGCGCTTGAGCGATTCTTCAGGAGACAGAGCCTTGGACTGGCCATCGCGCACGGCGCCGATGTCGCTGCCGCCGCTGGCCTGGATGGCGCTCCACTTTTCTTTGAACTCGCCGAGCGGGTGCAGCTCATAGCGGCGCACGATCATCTCTGCGCCTTCCGTCTGGAGCAGCACGCGGCCCTCGCTGGGCTTGCAGTCGAAGGCTTCATTGACCATCGCGCCGTTCACAAAGTATTGCAGCGTGTCGCCCTTGGCGATGACCTCCAGGCGGTTCCACTCGCCCGGGGGAGACTCGACATCTTCACGGCCGCGGAAGCCGCGCTTGTCAGCCCAGTCCACGTCGCGGTGTTTCCAATTGATGCGGCCTTTGGTCACGGTCTGGCGGGGCTCGCCCTTTTTCCAGATCTTCTCCTTGTCGCGATCAAGCGTGAACTCGGAAGAGAGGGAGGTGGTGAGCTCGGTACCGTCTGCGAGCTTGGGGGAGAGGACGAGGATATCTCCCACACCGCCTTCGATGATCTGGGCCTCGATGCTGGCCATCCAAGTGTCTGAATATGCGCCGTGCGGGCCGTAGGCGTGGAGGAGGACGCCGTTGTCCTTGGCGGCGTTTTCGCGCTTGCCCCAGGTCTTGGTGCCCCACTTGAACTCGAGCACGAGATGGTAGTCGCTGTAGATGTCCTTGGTGGCGACGTAGCCGTAGCCACGGCCGCTGATGTTGAAGGTGCCGTCCTTGGCAAAGGTCCAGATGTCCTTGGGGGCATCATGGAAGTCCGCCTTGGGGTTCACGTGATACTCCACGTTGCCGGATTTGATGACTTCGAGCAGGTCCACTTTTTTGGTGACCGGCTGGGCCAGCACGGCGGTGGCGCATAGGAAAAAGGAGGCAAGAGCAAGGCGCATGAGTTTGATACGACGGGGGTGAAGCAATCATTACGGCCCCGCATTCAAAGATGCAGACACGAATGAGCCCAAACTTGGTGCTTTTGTGACGGAGGCGGGACCACCCGATCAAAGCGCTCTCTTTTCCTTACGAGAGCTTGTTGCGGAAATCGGCGTAGCCGAAGCGGCGCACCACTCGGTATTCGTGGGTGGCGGGATCGTAGATGGCGATGTCCGGATGAGGCACGCCATTGAAGGTGGTGGTCTTCACCATGGTGTAGTGCGCCATGTCTGCAAAGACGAGACGCTGGCCGATGCGCAGCGGCTCAGGGAAGGAGTAGTTTTCCAGCACATCTCCTGCGAGGCAGGAAGTGCCGCCCATCTTGTACTCATGCGGATGAGCGCCCGGCAGTCCGGCGCCGAAGATGTGCGGACGATAGGGCATCTCCAAAGCGTCCGGCATGTGTGCCGTAGCGGAGACATCGAGAATGGCGGTAGGGATGGGAGCCTCGATAATGTCCTGGACCTCGGCGATGAGGTAGCCGGTATTGAGACCTGCGGCCTCGCCGGGCTCGATGTAAACGTCCTTGCCCCATTTGGTGCGGAAGGTGCGCAGCACGTGGATGAGGCGCTCGACATCGTACTCCTGGCGGGTGATGTGGTGGCCGCCGCCCATGTTGACCCACTGCACCTGCTCCAGCAGGCGGGGGAAGCGCTTTTCCACAGCCGCCACGGTGCGCTCGAGGACATCGCTGTCCTGCTCGCACAAGGCATGGAAATGGAGGCCCTCGATGCCGGTGAGGTCCTGGCCTTCAAGCTGATCAGCGCGGATGCCGAGGCGGCAGCCGGGGGAACAGGGATCGTAGAGAGACACCTCGACCTCAGAGTGCTCAGGATTCACACGAATGCCCGGGCTGGGCGCGTGCCCGGTGGCGGCCTTTGCGGCATCCAGCATGGGCTTGAACTTCCGGAACTGAGCGAGGGAGTTGAAGCTGAGGTGATGCGAGATGGGGATGATCTCGCGCATTTCATGCTCCTTGAAGGCCGGGGAGTACACGTGCACCTCCTTGCCAAACTCCTGGGCCAGCAGCGCCTCATTGAGACCGCTGGCACAGCAGCCGCTCAGGTATTCTCGCATGATGGGGAAGACGCTAAACATGGAGAAGCCCTTCAAAGCCAGCAACACGCGCGCGCCGGATTCGCTCTGCACCTGAGCCAGCTTCTCCATGTTTCGGCGCAGCAGCGCCACATCCACCACATACGCGGGTGTCTCGATGGCGTTGATGTCGAAAGCAGGAAAGGGCTGCTCGTAAACGTGCGGAGGTGTGAAGTCGGTGGTGGCCATTCAGGGGGGAATAACTGGGTCTGTGAATAGGGAACGACAGGCGTGAGAGACAAGCGGCAAAAATGACGAATAACGAAATCCGAATGACGAAATAAGTCCGAAACACGAATGTCGAAAACAGCGTCTCGACACTCGTCATTCGGATTTACTCATTCGGTATTTCCTACCGCTGCACCTTGGCATCTCCGCCTTCGGCAAGCTTCTGCACTTCGGGGAAAGTGGCCATGCTGGTGTCTCCGGGGGTGGTCATGGCGAGCGCACCGTGGGCGGCACCGTAGTCGACGGCCTTCTGCGCATCGTTTTCCACCAGCAGACCGTGGATGAGGCCTGCGACGAAGCTGTCGCCTGCGCCGATGCGGTCGAGGATGTCGAAACGGGGGTAGTTGCGGCTGCGGTGGAAGGCGCCCTTGTGCCAGCAGAGGGCACCCCAGTCATTGACGCTGGCGGTGTGCACGCGGCGCAGGGTGGCGGCGATGGTGTGCAGGTTGGGGTACTGTGCCGCGAGCTTTTCCATCATGGGGCGCAGCTTGGCGTCCTCGGCGGCGAAGATGTCGTTTGGGTCCGTGGGCGTGGAGGAGGAGACGGGCGGATCATCGCTCAGTACGCCGATCATGACATTGACGTAGGGTGCGAGCTGGCGGTTGAGCGCCTGAGATCCGGCAAAGCCGCCGCGCTCCTGCCAGAGAGAGGGGCGGTAGTTGAGATCATAGCTGACGGTGACGCCGTGTTTTTTGGCGGCTTCGCAGGCCTGGATGGTGACCTCGGCGGTGGATTCGGAGAGGCCGGCGAAGATGCCGCCGGTGTGCAGCCATTTGCAGCCGAGGGTGCCGAAGATGTGGTCGAAGTCGAAGTCGCCGGGCTTGATCTGCGAGGCGGCGCTATGACCGCGGTCCACGCTGCCTTTGGCACCGCGCACGCCGAAGCCGCGCTCGGTGAAGTTGATGGGATTGCGCACGCGCTTGCCCATGCCATCATACGGCACCCATTTGACGAGGGAGCTGTCCACGCCCCCCTGGAAAATGAGGTCCTCGATGAGGCGGCCGATTTCGTTGTCGGCAAAGGCCGTCAGGATGCCTGAGCGCATGCCAAAGCAGCGGCGCGCACCACGTGCCACATTGTACTCGCCGCCGCCCTCCCAGGCGGTGAACTGGCGGGAGGTGCGCACACGTCCCTCACCGGGATCGAGACGCAGAAGGACTTCACCGAGGGAGAGGACGTCGTAGGCGGGTTGGGCGGACATGGCGCGCTAGATATGAAGCGCGGCGGAGCTGTGGCAAATAACTCCTGACTGGAAAATGGACTGGAGAGAGATTAAGTTTAAGAATGATTCGATTCCTTTCCTGCATTGCCTGCGCACTGATGGTCTGCACCACGGGCTTCTCCAAGTCCCCGGTAGCCCCTGTGGAGCTCGAACCCTGGCAGAAAAACGCCATCGACTTTGAGACCGGGATGCTGTGGAAAGTGGGTGGGGACACCACCTTCAACTACCGGATCATCCCTTTCATGCTGTCTTGGCGCACGCGAGAGATGTTTGGCCTGCACTTTCAGAACGGCTCCGCCCTGGTGGTGCGCAACAAGTTCACCGCCATGGCCAACTACATCGAGACCGGCTCTGAAAACCGCTACCTCGGCCTCTCCGCAGCGCCCTCCATTGAGTGGTGGAGCCCCAGCCACCGCTGGAGCATCTTTGGCGGTGCAGGCGGCGGCATTGGCTGGATCGACGCCCAAGGTGTGCCCGGCGGCGAGGGCGAAAACTTCACGCTGAACTGGTACAGCCAGCTCGGTGTGGCTTATTCTTTCAATCCAGACTGGTCCTTCCGCACGAGCGCGATGTTTCAGCACATGTCCAATGGTGGCCGCACCACGCCCAACCCCGGCGTAAATGCGCTTGGCATAACCGTAGGCATCAGCCGGAGTTTCTGAGCTGCGGCAAAATCCGCCTGATTCTAAAATCACGCTCGCCAGAGCACGCCGGGCATTTCATGGTGCTTCACCACCATGAGCTCCCGCATCCTGACCGCCCTCGCCCTCGCCTCACTCTCCCTGCACGCCGCAGACACCTACTTCCCGCCACCCGATAGCGAAGGCGGCTGGCGCGAGGCCAAGACCGAAAAGCAATGCCGCGATCTCGCTGGCATGGACCTCAGCAAGATCGAGCCAGCCTACATTCTCTCCGAGCGCGCCACCGCGCACGGCGGCCTCCTCGTCGTGCACAAAGGCTACCTCGTCTTTGAAAAGTACTTCGGCCGCGCCAGCCGCAACTGCAATCCCGACATGGCCTCCACCGGCAAGGCCTTCTGCAGCATCGCATGCGGCATCATGCTGCACGAGTTCAAGGACAAGATCCCCCAGGGCCTCGATACCAAGGTCTTCACCGAGCAGTACCTGCCCGAAGCCTTTCCCCTCAATGATCCGCGCAAGGCCGACATCAACCTGGGACAACTCCTCTGCATGACCGCCGGCTACTGGGGCGAAGGCCAGACCCCCAGCGGCTATGTGAAGGGCGATCCCAAAACCCGCCCTCTCAAGCCCGTGCCCGGTCAGAACATCCGTGACCTCGACAAATCCTCCCTCAATGTCCCGCTCTGGATCGAGCCCGGTGCAGGCTACTCCTACTCCTCCCCTTCCCCGCACATCGCCAGCATCGTGCTGCGCCACGTCACCGGCATGGAGCTCAAGGACTACATCGACACCCGCCTCGCCAAACCCCAGGGCTGGGGTGCTTGGGACTACTGCCTGCACCGTGGCGACTACGTGATGCCCCATGCGAACGGCGCTGGCAGCACCGCCCTGCATGCCACCGATGCCCTGCGCATGGGCTACTGCCTCGCCCACGGTGGCAAGTGGAAGGACAAGCAGCTCGTTCCTGCCGACTACATCAAAAAATGCCAGACCTGGAGCCCCTACAATCCACACACGCCTTTCTCGCTGCAGTTTGAGCACAACGAGGATGGCCACGTGGCCGGTGTACCGAAGGACGCCTTCTGGAAATCCGGCGCCGGTGGCTTCTGCCTCTACATCGTTCCCTCGCTCGATCTCGTCATCTACAAGCTCGGCGGCAAAGACGGCCAGTACGATCCAAAGCTCACCCTCATTCCCCAGCCCGAACAGGATCACAGCCGCGACACCTGGCAGCCCAAGCTCGGCAACGGCTTCGACGAACCCGGCGGCGTCGCCAACCTGAGCCGCGTCCTCGCCGCCGTCTGCGCCGCCGTGCGCCTCGACTGAGGGCATCACATCAGCTCAATCCTGCCCCGCACTCCCATAGGCCAGTTGCGCACGCAGCAGGTCGTGCAGTGTCACCACGCCCAGCAGCCCCTGCTTCTCATCGCACAGCAGCACGATGCCTGCGCGTGACTCGATGATGCGCGACTGGATGGCACCGATGCTCTCCTGCGGCTCGGCCGTGACCGCAGGCTCGCACTCGGGTGTCTCCTGGCTCACCAGTGCACGCTCCATCTCCCGCCGCGTCAGCAGGCCCGCCACCTTTCCATCCTTCACCACGGGAAAGCTGGCATAGGGATGCTTTTCCAGCGCGGCGCGCATCTCGTCAGGCCCCGGATCATCAAGAGAAACCGGATGAAAATTCGCGATGCTGGACACCGGCATCTGCTGCCAGGCACCGAGATCTCGCGGCGGGATGATGTGGCTGAGGTGGTGGCCATCCTGCTCCAGCACGGCCTCGTAAAAGTTTGCGTGCATCATGCGGCGGCTGATCGCCTGGCTCACCAGCGCGCCGAGCATGAGCGGCAGCACCAGAGAAAACTGGTGCGTCATTTCAAAGACAATCAGGATGCCCGTGACCGGTGCACGCACCACCGCGCCGAGGCAGGCGCACATGCCCACCACGGCCAGCACCACCATGTCTGCCTCATGCAGCGGCAGCACCATCTGCGCCAGTCCCGCAGCCGCCAATCCGGCCATGCCGCCAAAAAACAGCGTCGGGGAAAAGATGCCCCCGCAGCCCCCCAGCCCATAGCACAGGACGGTGGCCAGCAGCTTGGCTGCCAGCAGCAGAGCCGCCAGCTCCCAAGTCAGATGCCCGGAGAGCGCATCTGAGAGATCATGGTACCCCAGGCCAAACACGCCCAGCCGCCCGGTGGCCTTCCACACCAGCACGCCCAGCACCCACGTCAGCAGCGCGCCCACCGCAGGCCTTGCCCACGGCGGCAGCGTCCGCTGCGTGCGCGACCACCCGCGCAGGCCCAGACTGCCCCGCTGAAACAACAGACCCGCAAACGTGGCGCACGCCGCCACCCACGGCGTCAGCACATACACCTGCCAGCCCGGCTCCTTCGTCACCACCATGCTGAAGGCAGGCTCCGCACCCAGCGTGCCGTGCACCACCAGCGCACCGATCACCGATGCCATGAGCACATTCCCCAGAAATCGGCTGTTCAGATCTCCGATGATCTCCTCCAGCACAAACGTCACCGCCGCCAGAGGGGTGTTAAAGGCCGCCGCCAGTCCTGCCGCCGCACCCGCCGCCGCAGGCATGCGGTGCTTCGACTTCACCAGCCCCAGCCGCGTGGCCATCACCGACCCCAGCGTGCCTGCCATCTGCACCGAGGGACCCTCCCGCCCCAGGCTCATCCCGCTGCCGATACTCAGCGCCCCCGCCACAAACTTCACCCACATGATGCGCGGAGACGACCAGCCAAACTCCTTCCAAAAAGCCAGCTTCAACTGCGGGATGCCGCTGCCCGCCGCAGCCGGACCCGCCACATGCAGCAGCACGCCCGAGACCAGCGCCGCCGCCAGCATGAGCACCAGCGTGCGCCACGCAAACGACTCCGGCGCCTGCACCGCCCAGGCCTCAAACGTGTGGCTGTAGAGCAGCTGAATGCACTCATGAAACGCCACCGCGATGCCTCCGCCCGCCACCCCATAGATCGCCGTCGCGGCATACAGTCGCGGACGTGGCGGCAGCTTGGCCAATAGGTTGCGGAGGCTCATCAGGACAAGAAGCATAACCCCGCACACCTTCCACTCACGATCCCCACATCAGGCTATTTTGAGAGCCTTGGGATCGGTGAAACACAGATCTTGTCACACCGAGCGCCACAGATCCAGACGGCCAGCCACCTCCGCACTCTCCCAGCGCGGCTTCTGGCCCTCCAGGCCGCCCATGGAATGTGCGGACCACTCCATGATTGACAGATTCGGGCCGCCACGCCTGTTCTCTCTCACCGCCCATGAAGTCCCGCTCGCTCCTCGCGCTCCTCTCTCTCGCCACCTGCGCACTTGCCGCCGACAAGCCCGCCAAGCCCAAGGCAGCCGAAGCACCCGCCACGCCATCACCATGGGGAGACTTCGTGGAGAAGGATTTCCCCTTTTTCAGCAGCGTGCTGGATGCCCGCGAAGTCGGCGAAGGCTTCCCCAAGGACAACCTCACCCCACGCGGCATCATCCTCAATCTCGGCCACAACCTCTGGGCCTGCTTTGACACCGACCTCCTCCGCATCGCCGCCATCTGGGAAGGCGAGAGTGGCAAGCCTCCCGTCACGCCCGACGCCCTAGCCCCCGGCTCCTACCATGTGGCAGGCCAGAAAACGAAGGACGGTCAGGAATACCTGCCAAAGCCGATTGGCAAGGTGTGGCTCGCAAATGGCATCTATCCCGGCTGGCAGATCGGCGACAAGCCAAGCTTCACCGATCCCCGCGAGGCGACACCGAGCCCGGAGGAGGTGGGGAGAGGGCCTTTGAGCAAAGAGCACATCCTTTTCAAAGGATGGACAGCAAGAGACGATGGTTCGAACTCCCTGGAGATGGACATCGAAGGTATTCGCGCTGAGATGGTTTTTGCAAAACATGCATCGGCTCAGCTTTTTGATGTCACTTTGGGAGTCGCCCCACATCGTGAGGACATTGTTTTGGTGCTGGCGAGCTTTCCCCAATTGACCTCAGATCAAAATCAAAAAACTGATTTCGGGTATAAGATAAAGCCAGTCCCAGAGTCGAATCTGTCGTTACAAATTGACGCGACACCCCAGGGGGGAGCAGACGCCAAACTGAAGTTAAGCGATAAGAATCTTGTTCTTCTCCTTCCTGCATCGGAAAAAGGAAACTTGGTGATTCTTTCTGTCATGGATGTCAATCGCGCCCCTGTAAACACGACTACTGGAGCAAAATTTTCACCTCTTGAGATCAAACATCACTGGCCCCAAACCCTCACCACCAAGGCCACACTCTCCACCAAACCCGACGCCTACGTCATCGACGAAATCCCGCTTCCCCTCGACAACCCATGGAAGCGCAACGTCCGCCTCGCAGATCTCGCCTTCCTCAACGACCAGGGCGATGCCGCAGGCGTCACCTTCGATGGCGATGTCTGGCTCATCTCCGGCCTGAAGGGCGATCTCGAAAAAGTCACCTGGAAACGCTTTGCCAGCGGCCTGCACGAGCCAATGAGCATCGTCGTGCGTGGCAGCGACATCCTTGTCTTTGACCGCAACGGCATCTGGAAGCTCGTCGATACCAACAACGACAAGGAGTGCGACCGCTACGAGATGTTCTGCAATCTCTTCGCTCAAACCGCCGAGACGCGTGAGTTCCCCAACTCCATGAAGCTCGGACCCAAGGGCGAGCTCTACATCTCCAAAGGCGGCCAGGAAGGCACCACCTATGGCAGGCACAACGGCACCGTCATCAAAGTGGCACCCGATGGCAAATCCATCGAGGTCATCGGCTACGGCCTGCGTCAGCCCTTCATCGGCGTGAATCCAAAAACGGGCCTCGTCACCGCCAGCGACCAGCAGGGCAACTACGTCCCCTCCACTCCGCTGCACATCATCTCCGACCATCACTTCTACGGCCACCTGCCAACCATCGCGCCGAAGGAGAAGTATCCTGAGACGATCACGGAGCCCCTCACCTGGTTGCCGCATCCGGTGAATCCGAGCGGTGTCACACAGACCTGGCTCATCGGCGCAAAGATGGGGCCAGTGAATGATGAGCTGATCCACATCGGCTACAACCGTCCCGAGCTCTTTCGCGTGCTGATGAACACGCACTTTGAAAAGCCGCAGGCCGCCGTCGTCAGCTTTAATCGTAACTTCGACTTCCCCACGCTCAATGCCGTCGTCAATCCCGCCGATGGGCAGCTCTACGTCACCGGCTTCCAGGTCTGGGGCACAGTAGTGAAAAAGATCAGCGGCCTCGCCCGCGTGCGCTACACCGACAAGCCGCGCGTGCTCATCAAGGAAGTCACCCCTACCGACAAAGGCCTCCTCCTGCGCTTCAATGCCAAGCTGGACCCCACGCTGGCCACCAATCCCGACAGCTACAATGGCGAGCGCTGGAACTACAAGCGCACCTTTGAGTACGGCTCTCCCCACCTCAAACCCGACGGCAGCAGCGGCCAGGAATGGATGACCGCCAGCAGCGCCTACCTGAGCAAGGACGGCATGAGCGTGCTCGTCGGCTTCCCCGACATGAAGGCCGGCATCCACCAGATGCGCATCGGCTGGGGCCTCAAGAGCGCCGACGGCCTCAAGGCCGAAAACACCGCCTACTTCTCTCCCTGGGAACTCCTCACCTTCGACGCCAAAAAGGAAGGCTTTGACGAAAACCTGAAGGTGGACCTGACACCGCGCAAAGCCATCGCCGCCGCTGCTGTGAAAGCCACAGCCGAAGAAGGCGAGCGCCTCTACCAGATGTTTGGCTGCATGGCCTGCCACAGCACCGACGGCACCCTCGTCGGCAAAGTAGGCCCCAGCTGGAAGGGCCTCTATGGCAGCGAACGCGAAATCGCCAAAGGCCAGAAAGGCAAATTCAAAGCCGACGAAGCCTACCTCCGCGAATCCATCCTGACCCCCAGCGCCAAAGTCGTGAAAGGCTTCGAAAAATTCGACACCGGCATGCCCATCTACTCCGGCATCCTCAACGACTCCCAGATCGAAAGCCTGATTCTGTACATCAAGAGCCTGAAGTAGCGCAAGCGTCCCGCTTGCTCGTCGTGTTTGAAAACCTCGGCGTTGAGTCAGCCTCGGCACTCTGTAGATCGCGACAGCGTCCTGGAGTGCTCCAGCCCTCTGGAGCTTTCCGCAGGCCATGAGTTACTCGAAAGCGCCGGAGGACCGGCGCACTCCAAAACGCAAAGCGCCTGCCTCGCCAAGGTTTACAAACACTGCCTAGCCTCAGCTCAGATTCCTCAGCGCCTCCCTGATCAGCTTGTCCGCTGTATCCATGCCCGGCTGCTTGGCCAGATCATTCACCACCTTGATGGCCTCGCTCTGCTTGTAGCCCAGCGCGATCAGGCCCAGCACCGCGTCTGATTGCGCCTCCTGTTTTGGATCGTGGGCACCTTTGGCGCTGCGGGCGGCCTGCCAGGCATCGACGACGCCGACTTTGTCCTTGAGCTCGAGGACGATGCGCTCGGCGGTCTTGCCACCCACGCCTTTGATGCGGGAGAGCGACTTCACATCCCCGCTGATCACCGCATCTTTAAACGCCGCCACCGGCATGCCGCTGATCACGCTCAGCGCCATCTTCGGCCCGATGCCCGACACCCGGTCCATCAGCAGGCGGAAAAGATCACGCTCATCCGAGGTCATGAAACCAAAGAGCGTATGCTCGCGCTCCGTCACGTGGTAATGCGTCAGCAGCTGCACTTCCTCGCCCATCTGCGGCAGCCTGTCGAAGGTGCTCAGCGGAATGAGCACCACATACCCCACGCCATGAACATCCAGCGTGGCACGATGAGGAAGAGCTTCGGCCAGTCGGCCGCGAAGAAAGGCGATCATGCCGCCATGAAGGCGGAAGGCCGCAAAGGTGCAAGCACTGGTTTGCAGCTTCTCAACATCCACCACACACGCACGACAAAACTGCCCCCTCCAGGCCGAAGGCTGCTCCCCCATAGTGGTCCGCACAACGCGAAGCCAGCCGAAGGCAATCCTCTGTGCGGCTCGTGCCACCCAGCGTACCCTTCTTCACCCAGATCGACCGCGAATGCTCTCCAGCGTGCCGCAGGGAAATGAGCGCTGGGTTTCTACACAGGCAAATCGTAGCACGCAGCTCGTAGGACTAGCGCACCGCTCAGAGGATTGCCTTCGGCTGGCTTCGCGTTGTGCGGACCACTCTGCTGACGCCACAAAAAAAACACCCTGCGGCGATCACTCACCGCAGGGCGCTCTGATCTTCTTGGCAGCCTTACGCCGACAGCTTCTCCATCAGCTTCTGCGTGCGCTCGATGATCCGCTGCGGCTCATCCAGCAGCCCGGCGGAGAGCAGCGCATTGTCCAGAATCTGCTCGGTGATGAGCCCGGCGGTTTCGGGATCCTTGGCACGGAGGCCGGAGAGATTGCGCACCAGCGGGTGGCGCGGGTTGATTTCGAAGATGACCTTGGAGCCGGGCATTTCACCGTCCTTGCCCATGGCTTTCATCATCTGGCGCATCTGCGGGCTCATCTCGCCCTCGGGGGTGAGGACCAGAGCGGGGCTGCCGACGAGGCGCTTGCCGGTGCGCACGGTTTCCACCTGGGTGGAGAGGCGCTCCTTGATCCAGTCGCAGAGGGAGCTGGCATCAGCTTCCGCCAGGGACTCGCCCTCCTCGCTGCTGTCGCCGAGGTCGATGTCCGGGGCGTTCACAGACTTAAGGTCCTTGTCCTCAAACTTGTTCAGGCTGGAGATGACGTACTCGTCGATGTGCTCAAACATGTAGAGCACCTCGTAGCCCTTGGCCTTGAAGGCGGCCACATACGGTCCGCTTTCGATCGTGCTGCGGGAGGTGGCCACCTGGTAGTAGATTTCCTTCTGGCCTTCCTTCATGCGCTTCACATAGTCGCTGAGGCTGACGGTCTCGCCAGACTCAGTCATGCTGGACTCAAAGCGCAGCAGCTTGGCGATGGCATCGCGGTTCGTGTAGTCCGTGGCGATGCCCTCTTTGAAGAAGCGGCTGAAGTTCGAGTAAAACTCATTGTACTTCTTCGGGTCCTCCACGGCTTCCTTGTCCAGGTGCTTGAGCAGGCGCTTCACCACCACGTCTCCCAGCTTCTTCACCAGCGCGCTGTCCTGCATGGACTCGCGGGAGATGTTCAGCGGCAGGTCTTCGCTGTCGATCACCCCACGCACAAAGCGCATCCACTCTGGCAGCAGCTTCTTCGGCTTCGGATCGATCAGCACCTTCTTGCAGTACAGCCCCACATTCGGCTCCATCTGGCCCATGCCAAAGGACTCCATGTTCTGCGTCGGGGTGAAGAGCAGCGCATTGATGACGATGGGAGACTCGGCCTGGAAATGCAGGCGGTAGCTCGGCTCGTCAAAGGCGTGCGCCGCAAAGCGGTAAAACTCCGTGTACTGCTCATCGGTGATGCCATCCTTCGACTTCAGCCACAGCGCCTCCACCGTGTTCACGCGCTCGCCGTCCAGCATGACGGGGAAGCTCACAAAGTTGGAATACTTCTCCAGGATCTGCTTCACGCGGTGCTTCTGGGCAAACTCCGCCGCATCTTCCTTCAGATGCAGCACGATCTTGCAGCCGCGGGCCTGATCGGACGAGTCGTCGATGGTGTAGCTGGTGCTGCCGTCGCTGGTCCAGATGAGGTGCTCGCCGTCCTCGCGCCAGGAGTGCGTGTGCACCTCCACCTTGTCCGCCACCATGAAGGCGGAGTAGAAGCCCACGCCAAACTGGCCGATGAGCTGCGCGTCGTTCTGCTTGCCCGCATTCTTCAGCGCGGCGGCAAAGGCCTTGGAGCCCGAGTGGGCGATGGTGCCCAGGTTTTCCACCAGCTCTGCGCGCGTCATGCCGATGCCGTGGTCGGCGATGGTCAGCGTGCGGGCGGCTTCATCCGTGGTGATGCTGATCTCCAGCGCGGCGGTGTCGTCAAAGACCTCCTTCTCCGTCAGCTGAGTGAGGCGCATCTTCTCCATCGCATCAGACGCATTGGACACCAGCTCGCGGATGAAGATCTCGCGGTCGGTGTAGAGGCTGTGAATGACGATATCGAGGACTTGTTTGACTTCGGCCTGGAATTCGTGTGTCTGGCTCATGGCTGGTGTGGTTTTTAAGGGTTAGGGGGCGGAGAAGGTAGCGGGAGGAAAAGGCGGGTCAAGAGCAGTGCGGTTTAAGAACGGCCGCTGCCACAATCCTCCGCGCCATTCCCTCCAGCCCTCTTGACTTTCCACCGCCCTCCCGCACACTCGCCGCCTCTATGGGACTTTTCGATTCTCTCGCCAAAAACGCGCTGGGCGGCATGCTCGGCGGCCAGGACCCCGCCGCCATGCTCTCCAGCCTGCTCAGCGAGGCCGGCGGCCTCAGCGGCATGATGTCCAAATTTCAATCCGCAGGCTTTGGCGAGGCGTTCTCCTCCTGGGTGGGCACCGGGGCCAATCAACCCATCAGCCCCGAGCAGATGCAGCAGGCCATCGGCCTCGACTCCCTCCAGGCTCTCGCCGCCAAGGTGGGCATGCGGGACAGCACCGTGCTGCCCCTGCTGGCGCAGTTTCTCCCGCAGGTCATCGACAAGCTGACCCCTCAGGGCCAGATCCACGAAGATCATCCCAGCGGCAGCCAGATCCAGAGCGTGCTCACCAGCGTCATCAGCAGCAGCTTCGGCGGCCTGTTTGGTGGCGGTCGCTGAAGATTCCCTGCGCCCCGGCGCACCTCCTGCACGTAATCACGCACATGCTCCGCCTGGCCCTCAAGATGCTCTTTGGCGACACGGCGAAGTACCTCATGCTCGTCGCGGGTCTCGCTGTGGCCACCTTTCTCATGGCGCAGCAGACGGCGGTCTTCTGCGGGCTGATGAACTGGACCAAGTCCACCCTGAAAAACGTGCCAGCCCCCATCTGGGTGGTGGAGGACAAGGTGGAGCAGGTCAATGAAACCAACCCCCTGCTGGACACCGACGTGGCCCGTGTGCGCAGCGTCAAGAGCGTGGCCTGGGCCAGCCCCATCTACTCCGGCATCCAGCGCGTGCGTCTTGAAAACGGCAACTTCAAGATGATCCAGCTCATCGGCATCGACTCCAACACCCTGGCCGGAGCCCCCGCCAAGATGCTGGCGGGCGATCTGATGAAGCTGCGCCTGCCCCATTCCGTGATCATCGACGACCTAGGCGTCATGCGCCTGGCGCGCAAACGCGGCGAGAAAGTGAAGGTAGGTGATGTCTTTGAGCTCAACGACCAGGAGGCGCGAGTGGTGGGCATCGCCGATGCGGTGACCTCCTTCACCGGCGGCCCCTATGTCTGGACCACCTACGAGCGCGCCCTGCAGTATGTGCCGCCTCAACGCAAGATGCTGCAGGCCGTGATCTGCGCGCCACGCGAAGGCGTGAGCCTGGAGCAGGCCGTGGAGGACATCCGCCGCACCACCGGGCTGAAGGCTTTCATCAACCGCGAGGCCGGCTTCAGCGAATTCTGGGCCCAGCGCGGCGGCGGCGAGACGAACAACTTCAATGTCTCCACCGTCTGGTGGTATGTGAAGAACACCGGCATTCCCATCTCTTTTGGCACCACGGTGATCATCGGCCTGCTGGTGGGCATGGCCGTGAGCTGCCAGACCTTCTACTCCTTTGTGCTGGAAAACATGCGCCACCTCGGCGCGCTGAAGGCCATGGGAGCCTCCAATGGCACGCTGTGCCTCATGTTGATCACGCAGGCATTTACCGTCGGCATCATCGGCTACGGCATCGGCCTCTTCTTCACATCCGGCTTCGCGATGGCTGCGCTGAAAAACGAGCAGCCTCCGTTTTACATGCCAGAGTTTGTCCCCTTCGCAGTACTGGGCGTCGTCCTCAGCATCTGCGCCCTGGCAGCGCTGCTGGGCATCTGGCGAGTGAGCAAACTGGAGCCGGCGATGGTGTTCCGGAGCTGAGCCCCGCGCCTGCGCCAGCAAAGTGGTCCGCACAGTCCTCTGTGCGGTTCGCGAGCATCATGATGAGCGAGTTACAATGGCCTGCGCAGAAACCCAGCGCTCATTCTGTGGCGGCGCGACTGAAAAGTGGCCCGTTAGCAGACGCTGGGTAGTTCGAGCCGCACAGAGGACTGTGCGGACCACTATTTAAGTCAGCCTGCGGCTTGCGAATCTTGAGGGGACATCGCATCTTTTTGTTCTGCACTGATCATGACCTTTCGATTTTTCAATCCGGCGGACAAGGTCTCGATCTCCCAAGGACATCTTCCGCATTGGGATCAGGCGGAGGCCACGTATTTCATCACCTGGCGCACGGCAGACTCCATACCCCGGGATGTTTGGCTGAAATGGCGGCACGAGCGTGATGGCTGGCTGCTGGAGCATGGCATCTCTCCGCTCGCCAAGGACTGGCGCAGGCAGGTCGAGGAGTTGTCTGATCAGGACCGGAACGACTTTCGCCAGTTTGCCCGCAGGCTGGAGCATGAGATGGATGCCTGCCATGGGGGAATGCCTGCTGCGGCAGCCTGCGCTCGCCAACCATGTGGCGGAAGCTCTGCGTTTCATTGATGGTTCGTGCTACCTGCTGGGCGACTTTGTCATCATGCCCAATCATGTGCACGTGCTGGTGGGAGGCCTGGCGCGAAATTCCATGCTCAAGCAGGTAGCCTCATGGAAAAAGTGGTCGGCACTGAAGATCAACGAGGCTTTGGGGCGGAGCGGCAGGTTCTGGCAGGACGAGAGCTTTGACCACCTGGTGCGGCATCAGGCATCGTTTGAAAAGCTGCGAAGCTACATTGCTGACAACCCTGCAAAAGCAGGGCTGATGGCAGGCGAGTTCATTCACTGGCGGCGCGGCTAAAAAAGTGGCATGGTCGATTGGTGAAGAGCAGGCGCTGGATGGCTCATGCTACCCAGGACATTCTTTTTCTTCAAACTCAGCACGTTTCTTTGAGGGGGACTTTCCACAAAGAGTATCAGCCTTGGATTCTGCGCATGCGGATGGTGACTTGCCCATCATGATGCTCACGAACCGCACAGAGGACTGTGCGGACCACTATGGGGACCCGCTTTTAGCAATAGCAGATCCGTGTGCACACCGAAAAACGACCTCCCCCACTTCGTTGCCATTTTTCGCCCCTAGAAGCGGAAACAAAAACAAAGAGGGCACACAAGCATGCGCCAGCAAAGTGGTCCGCACAGTCCTCTGTGCGGCACGCATGCATGCTGGTGCATGAGCTACAATCCGCCTGCGCAGCATCCAGCGCTCTCCTGCTCCTTTTTGCCAAGACGGAGAAGCCGCACGCAAGGTGAGAGAAGGACATGCTGGATACTGCGCAGCATGGTGCGACTTGTTCCTCAGGGGGTATGCGAACCGCACAGAGGACTGTGCGGACCACTATCCCCCTACTCCAGCTGCAGCTTCGCCAGAGAGCCATACAGGCCGCCGGGGCGGGCCACCAGCTCGTCATGCGTGCCACGCTCCAAAATGGCGCCGCCGGACATGACGAGGATCTGGTCGCAGCGCCGCACGGTGCTGAGACGATGGGCGATGATGATGCTGGTGCGGTTTTCCATCAGCTTGTCCAGCGCGTCCTGCACCAGGCGCTCGCTTTCGGCGTCGAGGCTGCTGGTGGCTTCATCGAGAATCAAGATGGCCGGATCGGCAAGAATGGCGCGTGCGATGGCGATGCGCTGGCGCTGGCCGCCGGAGAGCTGCGTGCCGCGATCTCCTACCAGCGTCTGGTAGCCGTCCGTCAGGCCCGCGATGAAGTCGTGCGCGTTGGCCTTCTTCGCCGCGCTGATGATCTCCTCCTCGGTGGCCTCAGGCTTGCCGTAGGCGATGTTTTCCCGAATGCTGCCGCCAAAGAGCAGCACCTCCTGCGGCACCAGCGCGAGATTCCGCCGCAGCGTGGTCAGGGACATGTCACGGATCGGCTGCCCGTCGATGCGGATATCCCCGCTCGTCGGATCATAAAAGCGGAACAGCAGCGAAACACTGGTGCTCTTCCCCGAGCCGCTCGGGCCCACCAGCGCGATACGCTGGCCCGCCTTGGCCTGCAGGCTGAAATCCCGCAGCACCACCGCCTCAGGCCGCGTGGGGTAGGCAAAGCTCACATCGCGCATGTCGATCTCGCCCTTGAAGTGCAGCTTCGCCACATTGTCGTCCTCGGGCTCGGTTTCGTCCCGCAGGATCTCGCGCACACGCTCCGTCGCACCCAGAGAGCGCTGCAGCTGCGCGATCAGTTCCGGGAATTGCATGAAGGACGCCGCGATCATGCCGCTGAGCCCCGCAAACTGCGTCAGCTCCTCCTTGCCGATGCCGCCGTCATTCAGCATGCGCATGGCAAACCACGTCACCAAGATCAGCGCCACGCTGAAGGCAAAGATGATGAAGGCGATGAAGGACGCCCGCGGCACCGCAGCGCGCAGCACGGTGCGCAGGTATTCGCTCAGGTTCTTGTCATAGCGCGCCAGCTCATACGCCTCGTTGCGGAAGGCCTTCACGCTCACGATGCTCTGCAGGCTCTCGTCCACCACCACCTGGGAGGCGGCCAGATTGTCCTGCGCACGGCGGGTCAGCTTGCGGATGCGCGCGCCAAAGATGGCGATCATCACGATCACCACCGGAATGGTGCCCACCATGAAGAGGGAGAGCTTCACGGACATGTTCAGGATCAGCCCCATGCAGAGCGTCAGCATGACCGTGTGCCGGATCAGCATCGGGATGGTGACCACCAGCGTCTCGCGCATGGCCTCCACATCATTGGCCAGCCGGGAGGCCAGCTCACCCACACGGCGGTGGTTCAGCGTGCCCATGGGCAGGCGGATGATGCGGCTGAAGGTGTCCAGCCTCAGCGCCGCCAGCGCCCGCTCGGAGGCCTTGGCAAAGAGCATGATTCGGAAAAACGCGATCACCGCCTGCGCGGAAATCAGTGCCACAAGATACCAGACACTGTGATTCAGCTCGGCCATCCATTCCGGCCCGTGAGCGCCACCTATCCCCTTTCCGGCCACTGCCGCCAGCTCCTTGATGAAGAGGATCGTCATGCCGCCCGTGATCGCCAGCGCGATCAGCGCGGGGATGAACACATTGTAGTGCGGACGCAGGTAGTTCAGGAAAAAGCCCGCGTCTTTCCACGCCGCGCGGTCCCACAGTTTTTTGCTCGCTCGTTCTTCAGCCATGCTTGTTTGATTCTTTCTACTCCACGCGCACCGTCCAGCGCAGCGTGGGTTTGTCGGTCAGTTCCAGTACGCTCAGGCCCTCCGCATCGTCGCCACGGCGGCTGCTGCGGGTCAGGTAGTAGTCGCGCCCGCCGCCGCTGAGGCGCACGTTCACGCCCAGCTGGCTGTTGCCGTTCCCCAGCGCCCACTCGTGCAGGTAGAGGTAGCTCTTGGGCAGCACGATCGTCAGCCTCCGCCCGCCGCTGGCGCTGCTGCTCAGCGTGGCCTGGATCTCCTTGGGGTCAAACTCCGCCGCATACCCGCTGCCAAAGGCCCACGCCGCGATGGGGGCCACCTTGGCGGCTCCATCCGCCGCCTTGCCGGTGATGCGCAGCGCCGCCGTGGCGCCAGGCGTCAGGCGCTCGCCGTAGCTGCGTGCATCCAGGTTCAGCAGCACTTCATAGGCGCTTCCTTTTTCATCATCCGCCAGGCTCACACCGGCCAGATCGAGCGTAAAAAAGAGCTTCATGCCATCGGCATCCGCACGCACGCTCACAGAGCTCTCGTTACCATCCGCCGCCGTCAGCGGCACCACTTCCTTCAGCCCCATGTTGCGCGTCAGCTCCACCTGCCGGTCAAAGCTCTGCTTCACGCCGCCGGAGTTCACCACCAGCTTCAGCGACTGCACGCGGCGCAGCGGCCTGCCCTGGGTGGGCAGCGGCAGCGCCAGCTTCAGTACCTCGGAGCCGCTGGCCTCCAGATCAATCCTGCCCGTCTGCGACTTGCCTCCACACATGGACTCCCATTCAGCAGAAAATTTGGCACCCGTGGCGTTTTCGATCTCGATGTCCGGATTGAATTCCGTCTCCTGGTTGAAAGCCGCGCGCGTGTTCACCGCCACGCTGAAAGGCTGCAGCGGCATCGCCAGGTCTTCGATGCGTGCCTGCGCTCCCGCAGCCACCAGCACCGGCAGCCTCAGGGTGCCATCCTCCAGCGGCAGGCTGCGGCTGTCTGCGATGGCGTAGTCCACCTTCACCTTCTCCTTCGCACCAGCTTCCAGCTTGATCTCAGTCGTGGCGTCTTTCGGGGACAGACCCGCCGGCACCAGCGGCAGCACGGTCAGCACCAGCTTCTCCTTGCGGGTGTTGGTCAGTTCGAATTCCAGCGCCAGCTTGCCATCCCCCTTCAGCGTGGCCTTCGCCGCGCCGGTCTGCCACGCCACCGCAGGGGCTCCCTGCATCACGTCTTGGTAAAGAATGCGCCCCATGGCCGCATGCATCGCCGCTGTGGGCAGGGCTGCGCCGCTCGCGCCTGCCGGGCCGAGCAGGTTCTGCACCTCATGCACCAGCGCCGGAAAGATCTGGTCCGGGCCCTGCGCCCCCGGGCTCACCTCGATGAGGCGCGAGAGATCGCCCAGATCCGAGAAGAGCACATCCGCCCTGGCGCAGGCATCCCGCAGCACGCTGGCCGTGCCACGTGTCAGCGCCAGGCTGGCCTCCTCCGGGTCTGCCGCCTGCGGGATCGGTCCCGCCACGATGACTTCCAGGCGCTTGTTCCGCGCTGTGTCCAACAGGCTGCGAAATCCCTCCTGCACATCCGCCGCAGGCACGCCCGCCAGACCGTCCTCCAGTCCCAGCGCCACCAGCACCACATCCGGCTGACCGCGCAGCCCTTCGGTGGAAAGCGCGGAAGCCGCAGCCGCCATGCCGGAGACACGCACCGGCTGGATCAAAATCTCAGGCCCCATCACCATCGCATCCCGGCTGCGGGGCTTGGCCCCGGCACGCAGCACGCGCACCCCGCCGGTGTAGTAAAACTGCGCCGCCAGCTTGCTGGCAAACACTCCCGCAAAGCTCCGCAGCAGCGGATCCTGTCCGGATGCAGCCGTCACACCATCCAGCACGGCATCTCCCAGCACCACGATCTGCACGCGCTCACGGCGCGCCAGCTTTTGCAGCGTCTGCGGCAGAAACTTCCGCCAGTGCTCTCGCTCCACCGGAGTCAGCTCAAAGAAAGTCTGCGCCTTCACCTTCGGAGTCGGCAGCTTTTCCTCCGCAGCACGCGCCGCCTGCTGGAGAGATTGCAGGTCCATCGGCACAGCGCCGGCCGCAGGTGCCGCAGCGGGGGCTGGAGCCTGGGCCGGTGCAGCAGCAGGAGCCGCCGGGGCCTGGGCCCGCAGGCCGGCCATGCCCGGAAACGCCAGCGCGCCGAGAATGAGGAATGTCTTGCGGTTGGAAAACATGCGCCCGCTATCTCAGCGAGCCCAGCCACGGCTGCAACCGGCGAGTGCGTTTATGGCACAGGGTTGCGCAGCACGCCGGTTTCGTCATCATCCCCCAACCATGTCCACCCTCGCCCCCGCCGCCGTCCTCTACGAAGCCAAGAAGCCCCTGCGCATCGAGGAGGTCCAAGTGCTGCCACCGCAGGCCGGAGAGGTCACCGTGCGCATGAAGGCCGCCGGCGTCTGCCACAGCGACCTGCATGTGATGAAGGGAGACCTCTCCATGCCCATGCCCATCATCCTCGGGCACGAGGGCAGCGGCGTCATCGAGGCCGTGGGAGAGGGCGTCACCTCCGTCGAGGTGGGCGATCACGTCATCCTCGTCTGGCGCGGCTCCTGCGGAAAATGCGAATACTGCAGCAATGGCCGCCCCGCCCTCTGCGACATGGGCACCGCCATGCGCTTCACCGGCCTTATGCCGGACGGCACCACCCGCTTTCAAAACTCCGTCGGCGAGAGCATCCGCCACTACGCAGGCGTCTCCGCCTTCTCCTCCCTTTCCACCATGCCGCAGGCCTCGGTGGTCAAGATCCCAAAGGAGTTCTCGTTTGAGCACGCCGCGCTCATCGGCTGCGGTGTCATCACCGGCGTGGGTGCGGTGGAAAAAGCCGCCCGCGTGCAGCCCAGCAGCACCGTGGCCGTCATCGGCTGCGGCGGCATCGGCCTGAATATCGTGCAGGCCGCCCGCATGGCCGGGGCGCGCCAGATCATCGCCGTGGACAAATTCAGCCGCAAGGAGGCCGACGCCCGCCAGTTCGGCGCCACCGACTACGTGGACGTGAATGCTGGCGACCCCGTACAGGCCATCAAGGACCTCACCGACGGCAAGGGCGTGGACTATGCCTTCGAGGCCTACGGCTCCAGCAAGACCGCCGAGCAGGCCTTTGATGCCACCAAGAAAGGCGGCATGTGCGTCATGGTGGGCATCACCAGTGCGGCAGACCGCGCCAGCATCAATGTGAACCAGCTCGTCTACGCCGAGAAAACCCTGCGCGGCAGCCTCTACGGCAGCACCCAGCCCCGCAAAGACCTGCTCCTCCTTATCGCCATGCACCAGTCTGGCAGGCTGATGCTGGATGAACTGATCACCAAACGCTACCCCCTTGAAGGCATCAACGAAGCGTATGATGCACTGCAACGCGGCGAGGTGGCGCGCAGCTTGATCGTGTTTGAGTGAGGCCCCGCTAAAAAACATCGATCCCCAAAGGCCGCAAACGCCCCCCATAGTGGTCCGCACAGTCCCCTGTGCGGCTCGCAAGCTCTCTGGTTCGCGAGTTATGATATGTCTGCTCAGAAACCCACCGCTCATTTCGGAGTGGTGCGACTAAAATGCCTCGCACGAGATCTGGGCGAAAAAGCAGACGCTGGGCTGATCGTGCCGCCCAGAGGATTGCCTTCGGCTGGCTTCGCGCTGTGCGGACCACTTTGCTGACGCCAGCACGATACCTCTCAGGCGACACCGCGTCACAAAGCAGTCAGCTCAATCCCCCGTGCGGCTCGATCCCACGTCGTCTGACGATTACAAGATCCGGCACCGTGTCGCCTTGCCGGAGCCGAGCCGCTCCAGCTTGTTCATGTCGAGAAGCCTCTTGATGATAGTCTCAAATTTCCCAATTCCATACTCACGCACCTTCATGTGAGATTAGGTGAGTTTATGTGAGAAACAAAGGTGGCTCTCGCACCCTCACCCAATCGCCCGCTTCAGCGCATTCCGCGTCATCTGCTGCACGCGCTCGTCCGGGCCATGCGGGCGGGAGAAGTGGCTCCAGGGAATCATGTGGCCGGGAGTATCGCTGAGGCCCTGGCTCCAGAAAATCGTCGTGGCGTTGAAGACGATGTTCTTCTTGGGGCCTTCGTAAACCGTGGCCGCATACTTGCCCAGCCGCGTGCCGCTGGCCCACACATTGCCCTCGGCCACCACTTCCAGTCCTGGGCGTGCGGTGTCGGGATCGCCGTGAAACTCCCAGCCCACGAGCCCGGGAATGCTGTCCCCTTTCTTCATGCCCGTGCCTTCAAACAGCCAGTGCTCCGGCTTGGCGCAGGTCCAGTCACCACCGCCGTTGAAAGGCACCGTCGTGCGCGCGCCGATGATGTCGCGCTCATCCGGGCCCGGATTCTCAAACGGCCCCAGCACCTTCGAGTAGGCCTCCTTCTCCTCCTCGCGAAATTCCCCATAGCAGGTCTCCCGCGTCAGGCGGCGATTCACCTCCCCCTTCGCATTCGGGGTGAAGGGAGTCACCATGTACACATCGTTCGCCGAGAGCCACAGCACACTCAGTCCGTCGGCGATGGCCTGCTTCACATTCGCATACTGGCGCATGTCCCAGTACTCGTCGTGGCCCACGCTGATCATCGTCTTCGCGCGCGCCAGATTGGCGGGGTTCAGATTGTCCACGTTGGAGCAGTAGGTCACATCGTAGCCTTCCTTCTCCAGCCAGTAGCACAGCGGATATTCCCACAGCAAAAACTCGCCGCTGCCCATGCTCTGCGGGTTGTCAAAAATCTGCACATACTTGCCATACGGGCGGTCAAAGCTCACGCTCACCCCCGGGGCATGCGCGGCGCGCGGATCGGTGTAGAGCGACTCATTCACCGGCCAGCGGTTGTAGGCCTGCCAGGTGTTGTCGCTGCACTGGAAGAGGATGTCCGCCGGGCGGTCATCGGTCACGATGAAGACGATGTAGCTCTGCCAGTAGGGCTTGTCGGCGGCCTTGGGGATCGTGCTCAGTCTTCCCAGATACACACCGCTGGGCCAGTCCGGCGGGATCGTCAGCGTGGTGCTGGCCTCCCACTGGCACTCGCGCAGGCGCTTGTCCGCCATCTCAGGCACGGGCTGCTCCTTGCCTGCAAAGGGCCCCAGCGTGGTCATGTGCCGCGCACCCGCGCCGCCGTAGTAGCCCATGCGGAAGATCTCGATGTTAAACCGCGCCACCGGCCGCGTGCTCACAAAGATGTCCATCTTCTCCCCCGCCTTCACCGACTGCCGCGAGCAGTACCCCTCGATGAGCGAGGTGCGGTAGGACTTGGCGCTGTCCGGCCGCATGCGCGTGAGCTGAAAGCTGCTCCCCGTCTTCGCATTCTCCGTCTTGATCAGCTCCGGCTGCCTCTTTGCATCAGTCGCCGCCATCAGCCTGCGGGCACTGGTCATTGCGGCTACGGCACTGGTGGTCTTGAGGAAATCGCGGCGGTCCATGGTGGGAGCAATACGGGCGTGAAACCGCGCGTATAGCAGACCATGCCGATTCATCTCACTTCACGCCGACAATTCATCGCCCAGATGGGTGCCGCCGCAGCCCTGGCACACAGCGGTGCTGATGCCGCCGAGGTGGATGAAAACCTCATCGCCATTCTCAATGACACCCATGTGGGCGGCAAGCACCCGGCCACGGCCTCCATCCCCACGCACCTGCGCGACACCGTCGCCTGGCTCGTGGGCCTGCCCAAGCGTCCTGCGGCAGTCGTCATCAATGGCGATCTGGCGCTCAACAGCGGCCTGCCGGACGACTACACCCATTTTGCCAAACTGATCGCGCCGCTGCATGAGGCGGGAATTCCCGTGCACCTTAGCATGGGCAATCACGATGACCGCGATGTCTTCTACCAGGTGCTGACCGCAGAAAAACCCGCCACCGCAGCCGTGGCCTCCAAGCACGTCGGTGTGGTGCAGACCGCGCAGGCCAATCTCTTTCTGCTCGACTCCCTCAAGGCGCGCATGGTGGCGCAGGGCCTGCTGGGCGACGAGCAGCTCGCCTGGCTGGCCAAGGCCCTGGACGCACACGCAGACAAGCCCGCGCTCGTTTTTGCCCATCACAATCCGCGCCTCGGTGGCGAGGAGAAACACTTCCCCGGCGGCTTGGAGGACTCAGAGCCGCTGTGGGAGCTGCTCGTCGCACGCCCGCAGGTGAAGGCCTACATCCACGGCCACATCCACCACCGCAATTTCTTCCACCATCGCGGCATCCACATTCTCAACACGCCGGCCACCTCCTATGTGTCCAATCCCAAGGAAAGCACCACCGGCTGGACCATGGCCACACTGAGCCCCACTGGCGGCAGCTTCACCACCCACACGCACCTGCCGGAGCACGAGTGGAATGGCGCCAAGGTGGATCTCCAGTGGCGGGCCTGAGAACCGCCCACTTATTTTCGATTCGCAAGAACGCGCCTCTCGCCGCGTAGGTTCTGAAACGCGCATGTCCTCCCACGTCCCAGAGATTCGCCTTTCTCGGCGCAGCCTGCTTCACGCAGGTGGCGTGGGCATGCTGGGCTTTGGCATCAATCAGCTCGCCGCCCTCGGCTCTCCTGCGCCACGGCCCGGCATCGGGATCGGCAAGGCCAAGTCCGTCATCATGATCTTCAATGGCGGCGCTCCGAGCCACATCGACCTCTGGGACCCCAAGCCCGACGGCCCTTCGGAGATTCGCGGCGAGTTCAAGACCATCCGCACCAACGTGCCCGGCATCCACGTGACGGAGCTGCTGCCACAGATGGCCAAGCGCATGGACAAGCTGGCGCTCATCCGCTCCGTGCACCACGGCCACAGCAGCCACAATGGCGGCATGCACTGGGCCACCACCGGGCGGCCCTACCGCGTGGACAGCACGCTGATCACCCCCAGCCCCACAGACCTGCCCGGCGTGGGCACCCTCGTGGGCTGGCTGGCACAGCGCGATGGCTTTAGCAAAGGCGTGCCGCCCTATGTCATCACCCCCTTCCCCCACTGCGACAGCAAAGTGTATCTCACCCCCGGCCAGTTCGGCGGCTGCCTGGGCACACGCTACGATCCCTACGTGCTGGATGACGATCCCAACGCCGCCACCTTCCGTGTGCGCAACATGGGCCTCGACTCCAGCCTCACACCCGCACGTTTCCAGGAACGCCTCGCGCTGCTCGATCAAATGAGCGCCGCCGCGCGCCCCATCGCCTCCCCGCAGGTGGCGCAGATGGACATCTTCAATGAGCAGGCCACCACCATGCTGCAGTCTGGCAAGGCCGCCGATGCCTTTGATCTCTCCAAGGAACCCGAAAAAGTGCGCGAGCGCTACGGTCGCCATAGCTGGGGGCAGTCGCACCTGCTGGCACGTCGTCTCGTGGAGTCCGGCACCCGTTTCGTCACCACGGTGAACGGCCCGTCCATCACCTGGGACACCCACAAGGACAACTTCAACGGCCTCAAAAACCGCCTCGTCCCGCCCATGGAGCAGGCCTATGCCGCACTGCTGGACGACCTGGAGGAGCGCGGGCTGCTGGAAAGCACCCTCGTCGTCTGGATGGGAGAATTTGGCCGCACGCCCAAGATCAACAACGACGCCGGGCGCGACCACTGGCCGGGCTGCTACACCGTGGTGCTGGCAGGCGGCGGCGTGCGCGGCGGTCAGGTCATCGGCAGCTCGGACGCCAGCGGTGCCTACCCCAAGGACCGCCCCATCACTCCGGCAGACATCCACGCCAGCATCTACTCCGCGCTCGGCTACGACTACCGCGAGATCAGCTACCGCTCTGCGGACAACCGCCCCGTCGCCCTCACAGAGGGCTCGATGATCAGCGAGCTGTTTTGATTTCCAGCCGCACGCCGCCTGCTATGCTGCGCGCCGTGCCGCCGAAAAAGAAACCCCGGAAAAAGCCCGCCACCAAGGCCCGCCCCAAAAAGAAGGCCGTCAAAAAGAAGTGGCATCTCTATGTCCTGCGCTGTGGCGATGGCACCCTCTACTGCGGCATCACCAACGATCTGGAGCGCCGCTTCGCCATGCACAGCGCGGGCAAAGGCGCACGCTACACCCGGGGGCGCGGCCCGCTGACGCTCCTGCGCTCCTGGCCGCAGAAAAACAAATCCGCCGCCCTGAAGGCTGAAATTTCCTTCAAACGCCTGACCCGTACGGCCAAAGAAGCCCGCCTCGGAGAGGAATGAAGCGGAATTACTTGGTAAAATGTGACTTTTGCGAAGGCTTTTTGAGACAAACCAGCAATCCTGTGGTATGCAAGAAGGATGGCTACCTCAAAACCTGTTACCAAAAAAGCGTCTTTCTCCCGTCGAGTTGTTGATCACGTCACTGATGAGCTGGTAAATGTTCTTTCCACTGGTGAAACGCTGGAGTTCAAGGTCCTTTTTGGCCGGGTATTTGATGGTCTGAAGCTGAAGAACGCCGTCAGCGGCGGTGAAGAAATGCTGCGCCTGCGCTGCTATGAGAAGATCCTCAAGCTGACCAACAGCGGCCTCGTGGAAAAGATCGGCAAGAGCTATCGCGGCCTCGAAGGCATCGAAGCCGCCTCCAGCACCCAGCGTCTCGCACGCATGGACTCCGCCATCATGGCCGCCAAGGCCAAGGCCTGATAGCAACAACCTCGACTGCGAAGGTTCCAAGGGAGCTTTTGACCAAGCTCCTGCTCGGTTGCCACGCCTGAATTTGTGATTCACTGACGTGACTCGCGGCAGTGAATCTTGGCCTCATTTCACCAAGTGATTTTAAAGGAGTATTCGTCTCCGTCATTGGGCGGATCCACGACTCTGACAGACAATGTCCAGTTATTCTGCGGTGATGGCTGCTCGGCAATTTCCACCGTCCCTCGCCCACGCAGTTTGGTGATGGATACCGTCGCATTATTGAAAGGTTTGAGCTTGCCCTCAAATTTCACAAAGGGATCATCCTTGGTGGTCTGTGCGGATGCTTTGGGTTTGTAGCTTTTCCCCATGACAAACATCCGGGCAGGAGCAGCGAAACCACCATGCTCAACCCACAATTTGCCGTCCTGTATCTTCACCGTGGCGTGATCCATCTCCGCCCTGAAGGCAATGCTGTTGATTAGCTGAGGAGCTTTTTCTCCATGCAGGTGAAACACGGACATCAGCAAAGCCATGATCGAAGCCAAGTATTTTTTCATAAGCATATCAAAATTTGAATCAAAACAAACCGGCACTTGCACCAGTTCTGATTTAATATTTTCAGTCAAGTTGTTTCATTTATCCCTTCATGCTTGGCATGCTGCCCCCGAATGATTTCAAAAGACGAAGACTGCCGTAACTCCTCCCTCCCTTTGATGTTAAGGCAGACATTTTTGCCTGCGATTGCAGCCAAAACTATGAAGTGAAATTCACTCAGGACACTTCTCGCGACGAAGGCAGCTTTGGAATGGTTGCCTCACTAGGATTCGAACCTAGAATAACAGATTCAGAATCTGCTGTGTTACCATTACACCATGAGGCAGTGGTTAGGCGGGCGGAGAGAATAGTGGCGGATGACGTTCTTGCAAGCGCGATGGCAGACTTTTTCACTCCTTGCCGGTCAGCTCGTGCTCGTGGGTGCGGGTTTCGCTCACGATCACCCCGCTCAGGCAGATGAGGCAGATCAGGTTTGGCAGCGCCATGAGACCATTCGCCGCATCGGCAAAGTCCCACACCGCCTGCGCAGGCTGCACAGAGCCAAACAGCACCGCCAGCACCCAGAGGATGCGGTAGGGCCTCACCGAGCGCGTACCAAAGAGATACTCGGCCGCTTTTTCGCCATAGTAGCCCCAGCCGAGAATGGTGGAGAAAACAAAGGTCATGAGACCAAACATGAGGATGTACGGCCCCCAGGTGTGCAGGTCATTGAAGGCGGCGCTGGTCAGCGCGGCCTTCGGCAGCCCGTCCTTCCAGTGGCCGCTGCTCACCACCACCAGGCCGGTCATGAGGCACACCACCACCGTGTCCCAAAAGGTGGCCGTGCTGCTCACCAGCGCCTGACGCACCGGATTGCGCGTCTGCGCCGCCGCCGCCACGATGGGCGCGGAGCCCAGGCCGGACTCATTGGAAAACAGACCGCGTGCGATGCCCGCGCGCGCCACCTCTTTCAGCCCCGCTCCCACAAAGCCACCCACAGCGGCCTGTCCGCTCCACGCACCATTCCAGATGTCCAGGAAGGTCTGCGGAAGCACTGCGTAGTTTTTGATCAGGATCAACGCACAGCCCACCACGTAGCCCACGGCCATCACCGGCACTAGCAGACCGCACACTTTGGCGATGCTCTTCACCCCGCCGAGCACCACGGCTGCCGTCAGCGCCGCCATCACACCACCGGCGATCCAGCGCAGCTGCGTGACGGATTCAGGCTTCACTTTTTCGATGAGCATCTCCACGATGCTGTTGGCCTGCGTCATGTTGCCAATGCCAAAGGCGGCGATGCAGGTGAAGATGGCAAACACCACGCCCAGCCACTTCTGCCCCAGCCCGCGCTCCAGCGCATACATGGGCCCGCCCGCCATGCTGCCATCTGGCATGGTGATGCGATACTTCACCGCCAGCACGGCCTCTGAATACTTGGTGGCAATGCCAAACACACCCGTGAGCCACATCCACAGCACCGCGCCAGGTCCGCCCGTGGCCACAGCACCCGCCACGCCGATGATATTGCCCGTGCCGATGGTGGCGGCCAGCGCCGTCATCAGCGCGCCAAACTGGGACACATCTCCCTCCCCTTCCTTGTGCCGGGAGAATGAGATGCGGATGGCCTGCATCAGATGCCGCTGAATGAAGCCCGTGCGCACCGTGAGGAAAAGATGCGTGCCAAACAGCAGGATGATCAGCGGGGCACCCCAGACAAAACCGGAGAGGTCGGCGGCAATTTTGGCAAAGTCCATGCAGTGCTTGTAGGCGGTAAAACAACCTCCCGCCAAGCACAAAGAGTGCCCTCCGCACATTTCTCCGCCACAGACCGTGTTTTTTGTGCAAGGAGACATTCCCATTGCGTTTCATCCCTTCACCCCGCTATTTTTGCGGTTCCCAATCCACCCACCAATGAAGCCCTCGTCCTTCCCCAACCGTCGCACCTTCCTTCGCAGCACCGCCGCAACCGCAGGCGGCATCTTCTTCCCAAACCTGCTCATCGGCCAGGACGCGGCGGCTGTCGTCAAAAAGATCAACGTCGCCGGCATCGGCGGTGCAGGTGGCAAGGGAGCCTCTGACGTCGGCATCGCCAACGAGGGCGCCAACATTGTGGCCATCTGCGACATCGACGAACACCGCCTGGCTGATGCCCAGAAGAAGTATCCGAGCGCCAAGATGTTCACCAACTTCCGCGAGATGTTCGACACCATGGGCGACAAGATCGACATGTGCACCGTCTCCACCCCCGACCACGCGCACTACCCCGCCGCCATGGAGGCCATCAAGCGTGGCAAGCACGTCTGCGTGCAGAAGCCACTGGTGAACCGCATCTGGGAAGCCAACGAACTGCATGAAGCCGCCAAGAAGAAGGGCGTGAAGACCAACATGGGCAACCAGGGCCACACCAAGGAGCCCATCCGCCAGCTCAAGGAATGGCTCACCGCCGGCATCGTCGGCAACGTGAAGGAAATCCACGTCTGGACCAACCGCCCCATCTGGCCCCAGGGCACCGAGGCCAAGGACATCTACACCGGCAAGACCGCTCCCAAGCCCCGCAACAAGAATGAAAGCGCCGGAACCGAAGCCCCCGGCCAGGCACCTGCCCACGTGCATTGGACCGACTGGCTGGCCCAGACCCCGGACCGCCCCTACGTCCCCGGCCTGCACCCCTTCGCCTGGCGCGGCAGCCTGGAATTCGGAGCCGGCGCCATGGGCGACATGGGCTGCCACATCATGGACGGTCCTTTCTGGGGCTGCGAACTTCCCGAGCCCTACGCCATCGAGGCTGAAGTGGGCGATCTCACCGACATGAGCTGGCCTACCTGGTCCCACGTCATCTGCTCCTTCAAACACGCCAAATACGGCGAGGTGAAGCTGCACTGGCACGAAGGCAAGAAGGACGGCGTTCCCGTCAAGCCCGCCCGCCCTGACAAGCTCGACGCCGCCTACAACTGGGACAAGATGATCGGCGGCTTCATGATCATCGGCGACGAGGACACCATCCTCAACCAGGGCGACTACTGCGAAAACCTCCAGCTCGTGGGCAACCGCGAGAAGTTCGCCAAGTTCTTCAAGGAAACGCCCAAGACCCTCGAGCGCTCCCTGGCCCCCGACAAGCCCCAGCTGGAGCTCGTCCGCGCCATCGAGCAGAACAAGATCTGCGGCAGCAACTTCGACTACTCCGTGCCTCTGACCAAGCTCTGCCTCTTCGGCAACCTGGCCATCTCCAACCCCGGCAAGGTCATCCACTGGGACGCCGCCAAGCAGACCACCGACAACGAGCAGGCCAACAAGATGATCAAGCGCGCCGCCGTCCGCAACGGCTGGGAATACAGCGCCGCCAGCATCTAAGCTGAAACGGGCTGCCAGCCCGTCTCCAGCAAGCACTCAAACACCAAGCGCCCGGCAGAGAAATCTGCCGGGTGTTTTTTTTGCGCCGCGCAGCTACCCGCCGCCAGTGTTTCCTCGTTCTGGAAAGAGGCTCAGGCCCCGCACCTCACCTCGCCAGCGCGTCCAAAATACTGCTTCTTCCAGCCGGGGCCCTCATCACACCATGGGTTTCCTGCACGGCCGCAGCATACTCCGCGCTCTCTCGCAAAAGATCCTCATGCAGCTCCTCCAGCCGGTCATGGGGAATGTTCGGATACAGGTGATGGATCAGGTGAAAATCATTGCCATAGCCCATCAGCGCCCATCTTGTGATGGGATCCACATGCATGATGCGCGTGTTGTCCAGCTCTCCCGTTCCCGCATTGGCGTGCTGGTAGATCTCCCGCAGATGCATCATGAACGGAAACACGTAGATGAGCGGGAAAATCCACAGCACAATGAAGCCCGCCAGCACCTGACCGCCAAACCGATGGGTCAGCACAGCGAGGCCAAGCAGCAGCAATGCATTGAACACAAGCCGCTGCAGCGCGAACCACTTCACATCCCTCGCCGTTCTCCCATCCCCGCCACCAAACCACCGCTCTGGCGCGCAGGCCCAGACCGCCAGCGCCACCGCACTCATCCCGGCGATCAGCGGCCAGCACTGTGCGCCAGACAAGACGCCGCCCACGAGAACCAATGAGGCAAGGATGAACCAGACGAGCCCCGGCAGCGCCATCCTGCCACGACCTGGTGCCGCAGCCGCCCGTGCCTTGCGGGTGCCAGTCGTCAGAGACAGAAACAGATCCTGAAGGATGCCCAGCACAAAGGGCGGCCAGAAAAACATGAGATAAAAGCAGCGCACAAACCTGCCCTTCCCCATCGGAAACTTGGCATAAATGCGCTCCACTTTGGCGCCAAACAAGTTCGGGTCCTGTTCAGGATCATTAGGATGCAGGTGGTGTCCCGTGTGTTTTTTACGATAGAGCCATATTTCGGAAAACAGCGGGTGGAAAACCAGCAGATTCGCCAGCCGGTCATTCCATGCCCGGTCCGGCAGCAGCAGATAATGCGAAGCTTCATGCCCCATGAGTCCGATGCGGTGCTGAAAAATCCCCATGAGAAACGTCGCCGCCAGCACCACCGGCACCTCCCAGGCCCACTGCAAGCCCATCTCCTGGCGCAAAAAATGAACCCCCGCTGTGCAGCCCGCCACCAGCACTGCACATGCATAGTCCAGCGCGATCCACCCGATATTCCGCCATGGCCGCAGCTTCGAACACTCACGCAATCGTTGATGACTCAGCAGTTTCACCTTTGATATGACAGATTTTAAAATAGGCAGCCTCCTTTGCGGGATCAAGCAGCAAACCCTGGATCCGATTTTCAGTCCCGCCCTCACTTGGCCTCTTCCAACGGACTGCAGCTTGCCCTCTTGATACTTGGAACGCAAAGTGCGACACAACGGCGCATGAGCATCGAGATCACCCGGCGCAAAAACTTCATCCCCGTCACTGATGAGCTGATCAGCTACCTCGATCAGTTTGGGCGCTGCTACTCGCTGCCCACCACCTACAATGAGCTGCGCACTTTTTCCGAAAGCTACCCTCTCTTCGACAAGGAGGGAAACGCCACCTACTGGAGCAGCGTGCTCTACCCGCGCGAGCTGCAGCAGGAGCTCTACCCCAAGCTGACCAGCATCTACTCCCTGCTGCGCACCGGCGATTTCCACGCCGTTCCGCATCTGTATGTGGAGCGCGTGGACTACTGCGAGTTTGGCAACTCCCGCCCCTTCCGCGTGCGTGTGGTGAACCAGTACAATGACAACTACGACCACTTCTACGTGAAGACGGCGGACGCCTCCCGCGTCTATGGCCTGGAGCTGGAGCACCTGCTTTCCCCCAACCGCATCAACTACCTCATGCACAGCAGCGGCACCCTCGTGGAGGAGCACATTGCCGGCGTGCCCGGAGACGCCTTCATCCGCGACTACCTCGGCCGTCCCGACTTCAATGGCGTGCGTCTGGCCAAGGAGTTCGTGAAATTCAGCGAACGCTGCTTCATCCGCCTCCTGGGGGACATGCGCAGCTACAACTATGTCATCGACATGACGCCCGACTTTGAGGAGGTGCAGTACCGCGTGCGCGCCATCGACTTTGACCAGCAGAGCTACGAGGGGCGTAAAAACCTCTACCTCCCCCAGTTCTTCAAGGAGAACAACCCCGTGGTGCAGCTCTGCTCCACCTGCCTCAACTTCCCCACCATGAAGCAGTACCAGGAGGAGGAGCGCAGCCTCATCTCCCGCCGCTACCTCTCCGAGCACCAGCGCATCTCCGCGCTGCTGCACTGCATGAAAAACAACGCCGTGGAGCCCTTTGAAAAGGTTGTTCAGCTCCGCTCCGAACTCGGCCAGTTTCACAACACCCACCGCTTTGACTCCTGCAAATCCATGGGGGAAATCGTCGAGCTCAACCTCGACACCATGCTCGGCCGCCACCTGGAATAGTGAGAGATCGTGCTTGCCGCAGGCACAGTCCTGTTTTCTTCTGATCCCTCCCCATGCCTTTCAAAATCGTCATCATCACTGGCGCCCAGTTGGGTGTCGAACGCGCCACTCTCGACTGGTCGCTGAAGCACTCCTTTCCTCACGGCGGCTGGTGCCCGAAGGGCATCCTCGGCTCCTCCGAACCTCTCGACGCCAGCTACAAGCTCAAGGAGTCCGAAACGGACAACGTGCTCGACTCCATCGGTTTCAACGTGCGCGATGCCGAGGCCACCCTGGTCTTCACCGTCGCCTCAAAAGCCTCGGGCTTTGCCCAGAAGGCCGTGACTGCCGCCAGGAAGCAGAAGAAGCCGGTGCTCCACGTGCATCGCGGCATCCTCGGCGTTTCAGAAAAGATCGTGGCCTTTTTGGACAAGTACTACATCCGCCGCCTCCACATCACCGGCTCCTTGGATGCCGACGAGCCCGGCGTCAGCGACTGGGCCACCGGCGAGCTGGAAAAGGCCAAGGTCATCATGGACCGCCGGCCGGAATAACCACGCCGCTGCCACACGTGCGTCGCCGCCGATTTTGACCGATTTCGGCGGCATTCAGGCAAACAGCGCCTAGCATGGGTGAATCAGTTTCACCCCCATGCTTTTTCTCGCCAACGCCCCTGCTCATGCCGCGCTGCCCCCTCTGGGCATGCTGGCGCCATTTGTCATCCTGCTGCTCTGCATCGCGCTGATGCCGCTGTTTGCCGCGCATTTCTGGGAGCATCATTACCCCAAGGTGGCCGTGGCGCTGGGTGCCGTCACCGCGGCCTATTACGCCGGGGTGCAGCACGACTGGCACCCGCTCCACCACGCCGCGCAGGAATACGTCAGCTTCATGGCGCTGGTGGGCTCTCTCTTCGTCATCTCCGGTGGCATCAATATCCGCGTCAAAGGGGAGGCCACGCCTGCGATCAACACCCTCTTCCTTCTCATCGGTGCGGTGTTGGCCAATTTCATCGGCACCACTGGGGCCTCCATGCTCCTCATCCGTCCGTGGATCCAGATGAACAAGTTCCGCATCACCGATTTCCACATCGTCTTCTTTATCTTCATCGTCAGCAACGTGGGCGGCTGCCTCACCCCCATTGGCGATCCACCGCTGTTCCTGGGCTTCCTGCGCGGGGTCTCATTCTTCTGGGTGCTGCAGCACTGCTGGCAGGCCTGGGCCGTCGCGGTGTCGCTCCTGCTCGTCGTCTATTACGTCTTCGACTCGCGCAATTTCGCCCGCATTCCCAAGGACATTCGTGAAATGGAAACCGCTCATGAGGACTGGTATTTCCGCGGCCTGCTCAATCTCCTCTGGCTCGGTGTCGTGCTCGCCGCCGTGTTTCTGCCCAAGAGCATCCAGGAGACCACCGTGCTCGGTGTCTTTTCCATCCCCGCCCTGGTCATGTTTTCGGCCGCCGTTGCATCATATTTCACCACCAGACAGGAAGTGCATGAGGCCAACGACTTCAACTTCGGCCCGGTCAAGGAGGTGGGCTTTCTCTTCGTGGGCATCTTCCTCACCATGATCCCGGCGCTGCAGATCCTCCAGAGCGGCCAGGCGGTGCAGATCACCTCGCCCATGCAGTATTACTTCTCCACGGGTGCCCTCTCCGCATTCCTCGACAACGCTCCCACCTACCTCTCCTTCCTCGCCGCTGCCATGGGTCACGAGCACCTCTCGGTGGATTCACACGCCGATGTGGTGAAGTTCGCCGCCGAGCACGCGCCGCACCTCATCGCCATCTCCCTCGGAGCCGTGTTTTTCGGCGCTGGCAGCTACATCGGCAACGGCCCCAACTTCATGGTCAAAGCCATCGCCGACAAGGCCAAGGTCAACGCCCCCTCTTTCCTCGCCTACATGGCCCGCTTCTCCATCCCAGTCCTCCTTCCCATCCTGGTCATCGTAGGCTGGTTGATGGTCAAGGGAACTCACTGAGCCGCATCACGGCTGCCAGTACATCGTGCTCCCGCGCGGCGTGCGTTTGAACCATGATCCAAACCCGGAGGGCTTGGAAACCTCCACGATGGCACGTCGCACCATCGTCTTGGGCTTCTGAGCGGTTTTCGTTTCAGCCACCACCACCGCTTCAGGCGTCTTTTTCCTGGCTTGGGGTTTGGGCTCTTCAGCAGGCGCATCCTCGATTTTGTCCACGCCAATTGGGATCGCCTCTTCCATGGCCGCCAGTGCGCTCTCCCCCACAATCTCCACCGGAGTGCCCACGGGTGTCTCTTTGAAAAAGATGGCCGCCATCTTGGTCGGCATGCGGATGCACCCATGCGAGGCAGGATAGCCGGGCAGATACCCCTCATGCATGCCGATCCCGCCCACTATCCGCATGAAGTAGCGCATGCTGGCCCCCATGTATTTCGTCCCTGGCGGCGCACGATCTGTCCTCGTATCCACATCCTCCTGCACCATGTGGCCGTCTTTCGCATCCACGAACGCACCAAAGAGCGATGACCGATGGTTTTCATCCTTGTCCAAAATGCGGAAGCTTCCGGTAATGGTGCCAAAGCTCTCGCGCCCGGATGAGATCGGCGAGACCCCCACCAGTTCCTTGCCTTTGTAGTACTGCACTCTCTGGGTGCTCAGGTTGATGACGATTCTGGGCTTGCCCGCCACCCCATCCCCTTTCCACCACGCTCGGCTGCTCAGCGGATTATCCACATTTTCAGAATCTGAACTGGAGCAGCTTATGCCCACGATGGACCACGCCAGAATCAGCAGGCTTCTCCGCAGGCATACGAATGGACGCTTCGGGCTCATCATTGCCTGAAGAATGTGCGAAAACCGCGCCAGTTTCCAATCGAAAACTGGCGCGTCAGATTCAATGCTTATTTATAGGTGACAGGCGTACCTGTGCTGTTGGCCAGCACCTTGAAACGCTTGGTCAGCTCCTGTGTCAGCTTGCCCGGAGTGCCATCGCCGATGGGGCGGCGGTCATACTTCACGGCTGGAATCACTTCGGCGGCGGTTCCGGTCAGGAAGCACTCGTCGGCAGTGTAGATGTCAAAGCGGGTCATCACCGCTTCCGTGCAGGGGCTGCCCATTTCGGCCAGCAGCTCCATCACCGCGCGGCGGGTGATCCCGTCCAGCGCTCCAGAGGAAACCGGCGGCGTGAAGACCTTGCCGTTCTTCACGATGAAAACGTTGTCTCCCGTGCACTCGGACACGAAGCCCTGGTCGTTAAGCATGATGCCCTCGTCGCATCCGGCCTGCAGACACTCGATCTTGGCCATGATGTTGTTGAGATAGTTCAGGCTCTTGACCTGCGGGCTCAGCGCGGAGGAGTTCGGACGGCGCGTGCCGCAGGTGATCAGCTCCAGGCCCTTCTCATAGCGCTCCGCCGGATACAACGTGATGCTGCTGGCGATGATGAACACGCTGGCCTTAGGGCACTGGTAAGGATTCAAACCGAGAGAGCCGACACCACGGGTGATCACCAGACGGATGTACCCATCTCGCAGATTGTTGGCAGCCACCGTGTCCAGTGTGGCTTTCTCCATCTCTTCAAAGGAAAGCGGCACCGTCAGGCAGATGGCCTTGGCGCAGTCATACAGGCGGTGCAGATGCTCCGTCAGGCGAAACACACGGCCGTTGTAAATGCGGATGCCCTCAAATACTCCATCGCCGTACAGCAGGCCGTGGTCGAAGACAGAGATCTTCGCCTCGGATTCGGGAACGAGCTTGCCATCCAGGTATATGAGTAAGTTTTGAGACATGGGGCGGGTAAGAACCACAGACTCAGGGGTTTTGCAAGCTCTGGCAATGTGCTTGCACGGGGCTGATTAACGCCCATCCTGCGCGCCCGTTTAACTCGTAACCCAGAAATACCATGGCCGACATCCAAATCAGCGCAGCAGACAAGAAGGAAAAGGAATTCTTCACCGACGTCCCCCAGGAGGCCCCCGGCTTCTTCCTCAAGGGCTGCCACCAGTACGACTGGGGCCTCAAAAACCGTCTGAGCAAGGTCTTCAACCCCAAGGACGGCCGCACCGTCATGCTCGCCTTTGACCACGGTTACTTCCAGGGCCCCACCACCGGCCTCGAGCGCGTGGACCAGACCATCCTCCCCCTCGCCCCATGGGCCGACTGCCTCATGCTCACCCGCGGCATCCAGCGCTCCGTCATCCCAGCCTCCACCACCAAGGCCATCGCCCTGCGTGCCTCCGGCGGCACCTCGATGATCAGCCCCATGGAAGAGTGGGAAGGCGAGCTCGACGGCAAGAAGGTCAAGTTTGGCCGCCCCGGCTTTGAGCCCCTCTCCAATGAGAGCACCGCGCTCAACATCGAGGAAGCCATCCGCCTCAACGCCGCCGTGCTGGCCGTGCAGGTCTTCATCGGCAGCGCCTACGAGCGCCAGAGCCTCAAGAACCTCACCGACTTGGTGGACGCCGCCAGCCGCTATGGCATCGCCGTCATGGGCGTGACCGCCGTGGGTCGTGCGATGGCCCGCACGCCGCAGTATTTCCGCCTGGCCACCCGCATCATGGCGGAACTCGGCGCGAACATCGTGAAGTGCTACTACACCGAGAAGGAATTTGACACGGTGACGAGCTGCTGCCCGGTGCCGATCGTGATCGCCGGTGGCAAGAAGCTGCCCGAGCTCGACGCGCTGAAGATGTGCGCCAACGCCATCAAACAGGGAGCGAGCGGCGTGGACATGGGCCGCAACATCTTCCAGAGCGATGCTCCCGTCTCCATGATGCAGGCGGTGCACGGCGTGGTGCACGGCGGACTGAACGTCAACAAGGCCTTCGAACTCTACAACGACCTCAAGAAAAAGGAGCTGCGCAAAAAGTAAGCGCCAGCAGCCCAAACAGACTCACCGGAGGGGGATCGTCTTTGATCCCCCTTCTTTTTGCTTCGTTCGGAACTGGGCATCACTCCCACTTCAAATCCGTGCCCGCAGGCAGCAGCCGCACCACACGCGCAATGTCCCAGTTCGTCATGCGAAAGCCGCCAATGCTTTCCTGCTTTGTCATCGCACCGGGAATGCTGGTGCCGTGCAGGCCATAGGGCAGCACTTTGGGATCGCCACCTTTCGCCAGATTGATCCACAGGATGCCCACAGGATTGTTGGGCCCGGCATGCAGGCGGTAGGGCACAGTCATCGGCGCGGCGGGATCTCCCGTGCTGGCCATGGCCGGACGCGGGATCACATCCAGAATCTTCCACGTCTTGCGCCCGCGCAGTCCCGGACGTGCGGCGGAAAGCGGCATGTTGGCCACGATCTTCTCCCCCTTGTGGATGATCAGGCGATTGAAACCCACCACGCTGGCGGAAACGGGCGCCGCAGGATCAGCCGCAGGCTGCAGCGGCTCCTCAAAAGCCTTCTCGATCTCAAAGGGCTGCACGTTCGGCACCAGAAAGATCGCCCCCGGCGTGTTCGGATTTTTCACTCCAGGATTGATGTGCCGAAGAAAGGACTCAGCCGCATGAAATTTCTCCGCCACAAACTCCCAGCCAGAGCGGTAGGCCATGAAGGGCTCCTTGCTCAGCTCCTCAAAGGTCGGCGGCGGCTCCACAGCTTTGGCACCTTTCGCTTTGCCACCGGCTGGCGCACTGTCGTGTGGTGAAATCCAGCGCATGTCTGCTGCGGTGAGCGTGTACTCCACATACGGACCGCCGATGGAGCGCATCGCCGCCGAGGGCTGCCCCTCCGGAGTATGTAGCTGCCCTGGATAAGCTTTCTCAAACGACTTGTAGGCCGCGTCATACATCGGCCCCGCTGTGCCGTCGATCGGCCCGATGGTGAACCCCTGTCGGTCCAGATAAGCTTGGATCAGCACCAGCGATGAAGCCCCCCAGGCCGCAGGCGGCAGCGCCCGGTGTGGCTTGGTGGCGATCAGCACCGGCGGCGCCTCCTCCTTCACTGGCGTAGGCTTTTTCTTCGCCTCAGCCGGTTCCTTCCCCTTCGGCTTGTTCTTCGCCGCTTCTTTCTCAGCTTCAGCAGCCGCTGCGATCATCGCCGCGATGTCAGGCTCTCCCGGCACCTTCACGATCTGCCCGATCACGATGCGATCGTTCTTCATCTCATTAAAAATCCTGAGCTGATCGATCGTGACACCGTTCGCATGCGCAATCTTGGTGAGCGAGTCCCCCTTTGCCACCGTGTGCTCGATCATCTGCGGCGGCGGCCCCTTCGGTGCCACCTTGGCTGGCGCTTTCTTCGCATCTGCCTGCGGCACAGGGATGCCAGCCCTGATCGTGACCGTCTCTTCCGGCACATCCACAGGAATGCCCCATGTCGCCGCATCAGACGCCTGCACCTGCCACGGCCATTTCACCGCCATCTCCAGCCCAGGCTCGATCGTTGGGATCGCCGGCTTCACCGTTTCCACCTGCGCCTCGCCCATGCCCGGCAGCAAACCCGCCAGCAATGGCAGGGCACAAACCTTCCACGTGACCTTCCGGAGCGATCGATTCAGCGTCATACACGCCATTCAATCCGCATTTGCCGCCCGCACAAGTGCCTGTTGTGGACGCCCACTATGGCACTTTGAATCCAAGGCTACGGTATTCAGAGTTAATCCACCGCAATACGCGTAGGAAAATCGGGGCAGAAACGCGACTTGGCTGCTGGCTCAGCAACATCACGCAGATAAAACTCCATGCGCCCCTGCTCATCACACATCCAAACCTCCTCAGCCCCGCTGGCAAAGTAAAGTTGCACCTTGCCTGCCATCTCATAGCGATGATTTCCAGGTGAAACGACCTCCACGCAGATTTCAGGCGCGATGGGCAGATTGACTGAGCGGCGGTGCGGCTCAAATCGCTCACGGCTGATCCATGCCACATCTGCCACCTTCACGCCATCCGTTGTCTGGATGGCGGCCTCCGCCAGAATTCTTCCCTCCGGCATCAGGCGCTTCAAGGTAAAGCCGATCTCGCCTTGATAATCACTGTGCCAGACGGATGCAGGACTCATAATGATTTGATCAAAGCGATTGGTCTCAATTTTGTATGGCAAATCCTGCAAGGACTTGTCCGCGCAAATTTCAGCCCAGAAACTCATGCCTCATATTTACCGTCTTTGCAGACGGCTGACAAGCGGCTATTTCCCCAGCACCTGCTTCAGCACCTCGATGCAGCGCTCGTTCTGCGGCATTGTGCCGATGCTGATGCGCACCCATTCCGGCAGCTTGTAGGCGGCCATGGCGCGGACGATCACGCCCTTGTCCATCATGCCTTTAAAGACGGCGTTGCCATCGCCCACCTTCACCAGCACAAAGTTGGCGTAGCTCGGGATGTACTCCAGCCCCATCTCGCCAAACTGCTTCTGCAGGTAGACGCGACCTTCGTCGGTGATGGCCTTGGTCTTGTTCTGGTGTTCTTCGTCCAGCAAGCCGGCCAGTGCACCAGCCTGCGCAATGGAGTTCAGATTGAAGGGCTGGCGTGTGCGCTGCAGCACGTCGATCAGCTCCTTGTTGGCGATGCCGTAGCCCACACGCGTGCCCGCGAGGCCCTGGATCTTGGAGAAAGTGCGCAGCACCACCACATTGCGTCCCTGGCGCACGTATTTCAGCGTGTCCGGCGGATTGTCGAGGAACTCATAGTAGGCCTCGTCAAACACCACGACCACGTGATCCGGCACCTTGTCCATGAAGCGATCAATCTGCTCCTGTGTCACCAGCGTGCCGGTGGGGTTGTTCGGATTGGCGATGAAGATTTCCTTCGTGTTAGGCGTGATGGCCGCAGCCATCGCGTCCAGATCGTGCACATACCCGGGGTCCGGCACCTCGATGGTGTCAGCGCCAAAGACCTTGGCCATCAGCTTGTACACCAGGAAGGCGTGCTCGGCGGTGATGATGTTGTCCCCGGGCTTGAGGAAGGCGTGACCGATGAACTCGATCACCTCATTGGAGCCGCAGCCCATGATGATGTTGCCCATCTCCAGGCCAAACTTCTCCGCCAGCGCGTTGCGCAGCTTCCAGGACGCGCCGTCCGGATAGATGTGCACTTCTTTGACAGCCTCCTGCATGGCCACGATGGCTTTGGGCGAAGGGCCCAGCGGGTTCTCGTTGGAGGCCATCTTGATGATGTCCTCCGGCTTCAGTCCACGTTCACGGGCCACATCCTCGATGGGCTTTCCGGGTTCGTAGGCGACGAGGTCTTTGAGCTGTGAGTTGGCGTAGTTCCAGATGGACATGGTTGGAGGCGTAAGGAGCCCTTTTCTTGGACTGGGATGGCGTGGAAGGCAAGTCCGTGTAAAGTCTCCCGCAGACTTCGTTTTACAGCCATGTCAGCCACCCTGCCCGAAACTTCGGAACTCCTCCTGTCTCTCGGCACCGCCACCGGCCTGGGGCTCCTCGTCGGTCTGCAGCGGGAGTGGGTGCAGAACCGCGTGGCGGGCATCCGCACTTTTGCCCTGCTCACC
>APMI01010939.1_pt1 | contig 56056 bp, 43 predicted proteins | sample 667938 | NCBI WGS metagenome assembly APMI01 (sample SAMN01084076, study PRJNA167559) | wastewater metagenome | biome: Wastewater | place: Denmark: Ejby Moelle, Odense | collected 2011-11-28
ATATAACAGGGTGGAAAACATATGTACTGGCAATGAATGAAAAAGGCTTTTCGGGGCAGGTGCTGAAACTTACCCAGGCATTCAAGCCACTTTCGGCACAACTGGCGGCACCAAGGTTCCTGCTGTACGGAGATTCTGTCACCGCTATCGGGAAGATATCCAACTATACTGCAAAGCCATTTAAGTTGCATACCGTATTCAAACAATATGGTAAAGATGCAGTAGAGGACACTGCGACCGTACATAATATACGCGTTGTTTACCTGCCGTTAAGCGCACCAGTAAAGAATGAGTATGATACCAGCATACTGAATACGGGGTTTGGTATAAGGACCGATGAGCAATACAATGACGGAGAAGAGAAGAACATACCGGTATTTCCCGCGGGTGTTACCGAAAACAGGGGTGATTACATCCCGCTAAAAAAAGACAGCACAGTGTACAGCCAGCCTTCAAGGAGCGCGCATTTTGCAGGAGAAACCTATATATACGCAGACGGATCGGCACTGGAACTGATGCTGAGGGATATAGAAGACATCAAAGAATTCCCCTACGGATGTGTGGAACAACTGACCACAAAACTGCTGGCTATATCATATGAAGAACAGGTGAAGCACATTCTTAACATTAAGCACCTGAACAATGCCGGTGCCCGTAATGCCATTATAGAAAAGCTAATGGCAGCCCAAAAAACCGACGGATCATTTACCTGGTGGAACTACGGCGGGTATGACATCCATATCACGAACTACGTGTTGGGGACAATGACCAAGATAAACAGCGACCATTCGCTGGACGGAATTATGGAAGGCGGACTTAGATTCCTGGCAAACAACCTTGATAAAATGGGAAACAGGGAGATGCTGACAGCCCTCGACATATTGTCCTGCAATAAGTATAGCATGGATTATAAAAAATATATGGACAAAGTGAATGACAGTACTGCGAGCACACATGAGAAATTCCTGTTCGTTAAAATAGCGCAGGACCGCGGACTACCTTATAAGAAAACACTGGACAGCCTTGTGAAAGACACTATAGCAGATGCAAATGGCCTGCACTGGGCATACAGGGGCTACAGGTGGTATGATAATGATGTGGCAACAACTGCACTGGCGTATAGTGTGATAAGCAATGACAGCAACTACAGGGAACTGCTGCCCGGGATAAAAGAGTACCTGCTATCGCGCAGAACCAGCGGCTATGGCCGTAACACTGCTGAGAGCGGGCAAATACTACTGGCTTTACTGCCTGACATGCTAAAGAGCGCTGATACCGCAGACAAAAATAAAAAGCCCAGGCTGCTTATAGCAGGATCACTCAACGATACCGTAAAACAATTCCCAAAAGTGTTCAAGGTGAAGAATGCGGACCCGCATTTCAGCTTCCAGCAAAAGGGTATATTTCCCTTGTACGTTACCGTAGTATATAAGTACTTTAACGCGCAGCCTGCCACGGATAGCAATAGTATCTTCCGTGTAAAGAACATGTTCCTGAAGGGAAGAGATACCTTAAAGACTTTAAAACAGGGCGACAAGATAATACTGCGGACCATAGTAACATGCGATACAAGTGCTGAATACGTGATGGTAGAAGTACCGATACCTGCAGGGTGTGTGCAAATAAATAAACCCGGCAATTACCAGAACGGCTTTTTAAACAGCCGTGAAGACTTTAAAGAGAAAACCGTATTTTTTTGCAATACACTGGACAAAGGCACTTACTACTTTGACGTGGAACTGGATGCACGATACAAGGGATCATTCAGCATAAACCCAGCCAAGGCAGCGATGATGTATTATCCCGATAAATACGGGAATACGGCAGTGAACCATGTGGTGATAAAATAAGGTGCGGAGGATGGAATAAAAAAGCCGGCCAGCGAAACGCTGACCGGCTTTAATACGTGCCAAAGCCTTATCTTAAAATGCTCACAGGAATATTTTGCGCCTGGTCGCCGGCCTTTATTTTGAGGAAGTAATTACCATTGGCATAGTCGTTCATTTTAAGCCGGTATGACTCGTGTGAATGATTTGTCTTGTATGAGTTTGTTTCCAGCACCCTGCCGGTGTAGTCCATAAGGATGATGCTGATATCTGTGGCTTGTGGTATATCCATTTGTATGTTGAGGATATCGTTAGCCGGGTTGGGGAACACGGAGATGCCAGAGAACCCCTTTTGCGTGCCCACACTCAGGAACGTATTGAGCACGGTTACCGTATCGGTTTTGGAGCAGCCGTTGGTATCTGTGACAACAACGGTGTATGTGCCCGCGCCCAGACCTGTGATAGTTGATGTGGTACCGCCGCCGGGGCTCCATAAATAAGTGTAGCCGGGTGTGCCACCTGAAGGCATCGCAGTGGCCGTACCGTTATTTGCGGCTGTCGTCTTGTCGGTATGGCTCATAGCCACAGTAAGAACAGGAGGTTCGGTAATGGTTATAGTGTCACAACTAGCAATCTGTATGAGGCCACCACCGCCACCGCCACCACCTGCACCACAATTGGACCCGCCAGAACCGCCACCGCCACCGGAGCCGGCGTTGAGGGTTACAATATCGGGAGTGCCATAGATGGGGCCACCTACGCCAACGCCCGGACCTGCAGTGCCACCAACAGCACTATAGCCTTCGCCGCCGCCACCGGGCCAGCCACTGCCAAAACCACCGGCACCTGTGCCCGAGCCGCTGAAGGCTGCAATGGGCCCGTTAGACGGAGCAAAGGTACCATCGCCACCGTTGGCACCACCGGCTGTACCGGCGCCGCCAAGGCCTGCCGAGGTATAGGTGACACCATCGGTACCATTACTGCCACTGGCATTGAGCGTACCATTGATCGTAACTTTGCCGGCACAGTGAATAATGAGTGGCGTTGTGCCAACGACAGTTAGCGTGACACCCGGCATAACGGTAAAGGACGAATAGTTATATGTGCCAGAGGGAATTGACATGCTTACCCCATAGGTAACAGCACCATCGGCACCGGTACCACAGGGCTGTAGGCATTGAGCCCGGGCCTTGCCACAACAAAAAAGGATGAATAATCAGAACGGCAGGTAGCGTTTGCTCATGGTGTAATTTTTATTTGGGCTAATTTACGAAGAATATTAATTGAAAAATTCAAAATAAATAGCAGTAGCCCCTAAGGGGAAGCACAGTTTACTTTACCTTCACAAGTTCAATTATGCTCATACACATCCATCCCGATAACCCGCAGCTGCGGAATATAAAACAGGTAGTAGACTGCCTGAAAGGAGGAGGTGTCATTATTTATCCTACCGATACGATATATGGCTTGGGCTGCGACATATCAAACCAAGACGCGATTATCCGTATATGCCGCATAAAGAATATTGACCCAAAGAAGGCGCAGTTCTCATTTGTATGCAGCGGGCTGGAGCATTTGAATGACTATACCAAAGCTGTGGACAAGCCAATATTCAGATTACTGAAGGCCAGCTTGCCGGGGCCATATACTTTTATACTGGATGCCAGCAAGCAGGTGCCCAAAATGCTGAAAGCGAAGAAAGACACCGTGGGCATACGTGTACCGGACCATAAGATATGCCATGAAATAGTAAAGGAGCTGGGGCACCCGATAATGAGTGTTTCATTACCGATGGATGAGGATGTGGAATATTTTACAGACCCTGAAATGATGGAGGAACACTTTGGCCATCTTGTTGATATGGTGATAGACGGGGGACACGGGGGTATTGTTCCATCAACGGTGATAGATTGCACGAGTGGTTCGCCTGAATTGATCAGGGAGGGTGCCGGGAAGTTTGAGCCCTGATTTTCCGGAGGCTCTCAATGCGTCTGACCGCAGAAAAGCGGTGCTGACGCTACCGGATTACCTCGACTTAAAATAATTTAACCGCGAAGACGCGAAGACACAAAGTCTCAAATTATCTTTGAGGTGTTAAGTAAATAAGAAGAATGTATACAAAGCAAGATGATAAAAGCTTGTATGAACAGGCAAAGGGATTACTGAAAAAACTGCCGGATGAAGTTGAAGAAGCTGCAAAGCAACTGCGGGATGTCATCATATACGCAGACTGGAAATATTATGTGCAGAGCGAACCTGTGTTTAGCGACTCAGAATATGATTCATTGTTTAAGAAGCTGAAGGAACTAGAGGCTAAGCATCCTGAGGTGGTAATAGAAGATTCGCCAACACAAAGGGTGGCCCTGGGGCTGAGTGAGAAATTTCCCCCGGTGAGCCACCTTGTACCGATGCTGAGCCTGGATAATACCTACAATGCAGATGACCTGAATGACTGGGACAGGAAGTGCAAGGAAGCTGCAGGTATAGATGAGATAGAATACTGTGTGGAGCCCAAGTATGATGGCGCAAGCATATCGCTGGTATATGAGAATGGCAAGCTGGTGCGCGGTGCTACCCGTGGCGATGGTGTGATGGGTGAGGAGATAACGATCAACATCAGGCAGATAAAGTCTATCCCGCTATCTGCGGCGTTTATGAAGTATGGCGTACAGCAGGTGGAGATACGGGGCGAATGCGTGATACATAAAGATGTGTTCGCGGCCTTTAATGCGCAAAGGAGCGCTGAAGGACTGGCACCATTGGCCAATCCGCGCAATGCGGCATCGGGCACGCTGCGCATACTGGACCCAAGGGAAGTTGGGAAGCGTGGCTTAACAGCGATCTTGTACCAGGTAAGTTATTACTCGCTTACAGACGAAACGCCCAAAGAACTGCACAGCCATTACGATACGATACAGTGGCTATATCAATTAGGTTTTCCTACCCCGGCAAAGGAAATGCGCAGGTTCAGAAAAATAGAAGATGTAATAAGTTTTTGCGCGGAGTTTGAGGAGAAAAGGGATACACTGCCCTTTGAAGTAGATGGACTGGTGATCAAGGTGAATGACTTTGCCCTGCAGGATAAAATGGGCATGACCAGCCACCACCCACGCTGGGCAGTGGCTTATAAATTTAAAGCAAGGCAGGCTACAAGTAAACTGCGTAAAGTGGAATTCCAGGTGGGAAGGACGGGGGCGATAACGCCCGTTGCCAAAATTGACCCGGTGCATATAGGTGGTGTTACGGTAACATCAATATCTCTATTCAACGAAGATGTGGTACGGGAAAAAGATGTGCGTATAGGTGATACCGTATTGGTAGAGCGCGCAGGCGATGTAATACCCTATATAGTAAAGCCATTGGCGGAGCTGCGCGATGGCAGCGAGGAAATGATAAAATTCCCCACTCACTGCCCGGTATGCGAGAGCGCATTGGTGAAAGCAGAAGGCGAAGCCGCATGGCGCTGTGATAATGCCAACTGCCCTACACAGGTGGTAGAACGCATCATCCACTACGTGAGCAAAGATGCTATGGACATACGCAACCTGGGCGGGGCCAATGTGCTGAAATTCTACGAACTGGGCTTACTGAAAGACATACCCGGCATATATAATATAGACTGGGATAAGATAGTAGCATTGGAGGGCTTCGGTGAAAAATCGATCACGAACCTGCAGCAATCTATTGAGAACTCGAAAAAACAAACACTGAACAGACTAATATACGGGCTGGGCATACGCTATGTGGGCGAAACGACCGCAAAGACATTAGCTAATGCAATAGAAAACCTGGAAGAGCTCTATGACTGGGATATGGAAAAGCTTATCACGCTTGAAGACATAGGGCCTAAAGTTGCGGGCTCGGTATCACATTTCTTTGCGCAGGAAGAGAACAGGGAAATGATAAAGCGGCTGAAGGATTCAGGCGTTAATATGATCAATGCGCACAGGGACCATTCGCAAAAAGAAGGCGTCTTTTCGGGGAAGACATTTTTATTTACGGGTACGCTCAGCCATTTCAAGCGCAGCGATGCGGAAGCAATGGTGGAAGAAAAAGGCGGGTCAATACTGGGTGGAGTGAGCAGTAAACTAAATTACCTGGTGGTGGGCGAAGATGCAGGATCGAAACTGGAGAAGGCGAAGAAGCTTGGGAGTGTAAGTATACTTACAGAGGAAGAGTTTCTTCAATTGCTCAATGACTCAATGGCCCAATAGCTCAATGGCCTGCAAAGCTTTGCTTAATCTTTCCTGCTCATTGCCACTTATATCAGCCCATGGGGTGTTGCTGTTTATAACCACATCGCGGTAGGCATTGTAGAAGTGTAACCTGGCCTCCGGTGTGGGGTGCTCACGCAAGGGGTCGTCCTGCCAGGGCACATCTATATTGGTGAGCAGGTATAGATCGTACTTGCGCCGGGCTATTTCTTCCAGTATCCACCGGTGTACGCGGCCATATTTTGATTCGCCCCAAACCTTTAGTACGTAGAGATCTGTATCGCAAATGAGGTAGTTGTTTGCCTGTTGTATCAATCTGTCTTCGCTTGCTACCTGTCCTTTGGCTATGAGCAGCTGGTCGTCCTCAGTGTAAGGACGGTCCAGTGATTCAAGATATTCACGGGCATATTCCGGCACCCAGACAGTATTCAATGCGGTGGCAAGGGCCTCGCTGAGCGTGCTCTTACCTGTGGATTCAGGCCCGACGACCACTATTTTTTTAATGCTCATTTAAAGTGTGCGCATTTTGTTTTTTGAGCTTTCGGTGCTGCAACCATTTTTGTCCCCGGTAGCTAAGATAAGAAGAGCCTGCACCTACCAATGCGCCAACAAATAAATCGCTGGGATAGTGCTGACCGAGATACAAACGTGAATAAGTGACCGCGCATGCGTATAGGTAAGAGGGTGCTATCACATACCATTTGGGATATTCAAGACTTAAAGATGTAGCGGTGGCAAAGCAAATGGTAGTATGTCCTGAAGGCATGGACGGGTCTTTATCGTATTTGTAGGGAATGATATCGGGATAAGTTTCGTAGGGACGCGGACGACCGATAAGGTACCTTGAGCTTTCCTCCAGTACTGCCGCTATGACCAGGCCACCTGCGGTTTGCCAACCTCGTTGTATAGTTCTGGCATCGTGCCGAGCATAACCACAGATCAACTGGCCAAGGGGCACAGCAATATTTACAGGTACATAAGTATCTGAAAGAAATTTCATGGTGCCGTCAAAAGATGGATTGCGATCGCGGTATATACTGCGCAGCCATGTGATATCTTTTCCCTGCCCGGAAACCATATTGGGGTTAAATAGCAATAGGGCTATTATACTGATGCAGGCTTTTGTGTATGATATAATTTTTGCCATTCGAAGTAGCCAAAAATAGCTACAATAAATAAGAAGAGGTAAAGAACCGCAGAGAATGGCATTCCCTTATATACGAGAATGGGTACTGCGACGATGTTTGATAGGTTGAGCAAGAGCCAGTTCTCCACTTTTCTTTTTGCCAGGAGCCACATGCCGGCCCATGCGGTTGCAGATATGAAGGCATCCCAAAAGGCTACATCGGATATTTTGTAGCCGGCAAAAACTGCCGGGAACACTTTGATGAGCAACAAGTACAATATAAGCCAGGCTGATAACACAATGGCCGCAGTGATGAGCCAATCCTTTTTGCTGTTACGCGTTATGGGCAGGTGTGTGCCATTACCCCTTCGCTTTACCCAAAGCAGCCAGCCATAAACACTCATAATGAAATAATAGGTGTTCAGGATAGCATCGGCATAAAGGCCTATGGCAATGAACAAATAAGCGTAGATGATCGTACTGATGATGCCTGCCGGGTAAAGCAATACTTTGTTGCTACGCGCCAGCAACACTTCCGCTATTGCAAAGAAGATACCCAGCCACTCCAGCAGGGAGGTGGCTTTGGCCTGTGTAATAAAAGCGTTGAAAAAATCGTTAATACTCAAGGTGTAAAAATACGCGGGTTTAAATATAATGTGTTTTTAATGGTATAATTTTGTTGTCGGGAGTAAATAATATTCACCTTTAAAATTTTGGGGTATGAAAAAGCTGTTTTACCTGCTATTGCTAATTAGTGGTTTAAGCGTTCATAAAGTACAAGCGCAATTGTCCATAAGGGTAGTAAAGGACTCCCTGTTCATACCATGGGAAATAATATACGGGCCGGACGGCAATATCTGGTTTGATCAAAAGAACGGCTATGTGTGCAAGCTGGACCCGGTGACAGGGGTAACCGATACCATATACCATGAAGCTAATACCGTGATAAATGGCGAGGGCGGCATGGTAGGCATGGCGCTGCACCCATCGTTCCCGGACTCGGCATACATTTACATCGCTTACGAATACAAACCCGATGTGAATCATTATTATGAGCGCGTGGCGCGGTATACCTACAATGGCAGCACCCTGGTAAACCAAATAGTGCTCCTGGACAGCATAACGGGTGCGTCATACCACAACGGCTGCAGGCTGCTGATCGTGAACGACAAACTGTTTATAACTACCGGAGACGCCACTGTAGGCAGCAATGCACAAGACCTGCTATCGAACAATGGTAAGATACTGCGTATAAACCTGGATGGCAGCATACCCGCAGATAACCCCATAGCAAACAGCCCAATATGGTGCTGGGGACAAAGAAATGCCCAGGGTATGGTATATGCCAACAATATACTGTACAGCTCTATGCACGGCAATACCACCGACGACGAGATAAATATTATAGTAAAAGGCAGGAACTATGGGTGGCCTACAGTAGAGGGATATTGCGACCAGCCGGCTGAGATGACCTTTTGTACAGACTCAAATGTAAAAGAACCCATATTTGCCTGGACGCCTACGGTGGCAACCTGCGGTATTGACTATTACAACCTGAACATGTTCCCCGCATGGCAAAACTCTTTGTTGCTGTGTACTTTGAAAGATACCTCACTGCACCAGCTGAAGCTGAATGCGACGCATGACTCAATACTAAGCGACACGAGGGTGTTTGTGCACAATGGCAGGCTGAGGGATATTTGCATAGCACCTAATGGCAAGATATACCTCTCCACCAGTAACAGTAATGCAGCGGATAATGGCATACATACGGACAGGATCATAGAACTGTATGATTCAGCCACAGCCGTACGCGAAATAAACACCGCAAATGCGCTTAACATTTACCCGAACCCGGCGAAGGAACAAATAACAGTTAAACTCAATAGCATAGGCAGAAGCGAATATGAGATCATAAATCCTGTAGGACAAACTATGCTAAGGGGCAGCGTTAACGGAAATACTGCAAACATATCCATTTCATCTATACCTAAAGGAGTTTACTATATCAGGCTGGTGGCTGAGAGCGGCCAAATATCAAGCGGAAAAATAATGAAAGAGTAAAGCCGAGAGTTATTTTTGGATAATTGCCGATAAGTTTTATTTTTGCACTCCCTTTACGGGTTGGTGCGGTAGCTCAGTCGGTAGAGCAAAGGACTGAAAATCCTTGTGTCGCCGGTTCGATCCCGGCCCACACCACCAGAATTGCAAGAGCCTTCCAGAACGGAAGGCTCTTTGTTTATGTCACTATTCTAATACATAATTTTATTTCCCGTCATTTAAAGTTCTGCCTGATGGCATTGAGCAGTTGTCGGCCATTCCAATGTCCATCAACAATAATTCTTCTTATTGTAAAAAGCGGTTCGCTCACATCGCATTTGCCTGAGAGTTGAAAAGCTGCAGTGTAACCATGTGTTTTAAGCCGGCTAATAGCATCAGCACTCCAAATTCCGTTCGGATATGCAAAGTATTTAATTTCCTTTCCCGTGATCTGCCTGAGCTGGGTAACGGGCTTTACGATCTGTTTATCCCAGTCGGTTTCTTTGTAGCCGGTAACATTGTGGTGATCCCATGTGTGACAGCCTATTACATGTCCTTTGCGTGCCAGGTCACGCACCTGGGCAGCGCTCATAAAGTTGTGCCGGCTCAGCGTTACCGTCATTATAAAAAAGACAGCCTTTATGCCCGCTTTTTCCAGTATGGGTTCGGCATTCTGATACTGTGACAGAGCGCCATCGTCAAATGTGATCATGACCGGCCGGGATGGTAAGGGAGCTCCGTTCTGAAGGTAAGCTACAAGTTCATCGGGCAAAATGGGATGGTAGCCGCTATCGCGGAGGACCTTCATGTGTTCATAAAAAGTAGCAGGAGGAGTGATGTATGTTCGTGCTGTTTTTGAATCCGTAGTTTGCCATGGCCGCAGCTGGTGGTAACATAAGACCGGCACCTGCATTATAGCCGCAACAGACCTTTTAGCAGCAAATACGTGGAACGCAAGCGAGAACGCAAGTAAAAGACAAATGGCCTTTCTAAAACCTAACATGCAGATGATTTATTAAAAAGTATTGAATTGAACCGTACTTATTCCAAAACCATTATTTCCTCTTCGCCCGGTGCATTAAAAGACCTTAATCTTTCCCCATACAAATTGAGGGTATTATTCACACATGAAAAAACCGTTTCATCCTCCCAGATGCTACCTGCTTTTACACCAGTCAGTATCTCGATACCATCGTCGATAGTTTCTACAGCCCATACATTGAACTTCTTTTCTTTCACGGCTTCCAGTATCTCTTCTTTGAGCATCAGGTTCCTTACATTGGCTAAAGGTATCATCACGCCTTGTGCCCCGTCGAGCCCGGAATTTTTACAAATCTCAAAAAAGCCTTCGATCTTTTCATTTACACCACCAATTGGCTGAACCTCGCCTCTCTGGTTTACAGAGCCTGTAACAGCAACCCCCTGCTTTAAAGGCAAACTGGAGAGTGCGGAGAGAATAGTATACAATTCAGCGCTGGATGCGCTGTCGCCTTCCACCTCGGAATAACTCTGCTCAAACACGAGCCTGGCAGCAAGGCTGGCAGGTTTGTCCTGCATGAACTTACCTGATAAATAGCCGGTAAGGATCATGACGCCTTTTGTGTGAATACGGCCACTCAGCTCTGCCTCGCGTTCTATTGCAATAATCCCTTCCTTGCCAGGACCTACGGTACAAGTAATACGGTTGGGCATGCCAAAGGACATGTCGCCTAATTCCATTACAGACAAGCCATTCACCTGTCCTATTTTTTCGCCCTGCACGTCAATAAATATCTGCTTATTGAGGATCATCTCGCTGATCTTCTCCTGGATGAGATTGGAACGATAGACCTTTTCTTCAATGGTCCTGGTAATGTGTTCTCCTGAGATCTTATCCTGCTGTTGTTCGGCTGCATAGTAATTGGCTTCACGAACAATATCTGATACTTTGCCCAAAAGGGTACTTAACTTGTACTGATCTTCAGCAAGCCGGGAGCCATACTCAATAACCCTGGCCATAGCATTTTTATCTAAGGGCAATAGCTGCTCTTTTTCACAGGTCGTAGTTAGATATCCACAGTACTCACGAATATTTTGATCGTTGCGGTCCATAGAGCTATCAAAGTCAGCTTTCACTTTGAACAATTCCCTGAAGTCACTATCGTAGCGGTACAGCAAATGATAGTAAAAAGCATTCCCGATAAGCACTACCTTGAGGTCAAGAGGTATTGGTACAGGTTTTAACGTGCGGGTGGTCAAATAGCCCAGTTGGTCTGTAGCCTCTTCTATTATGATCTCGTTATTTTTCAGGGCCTTTTTTAAACCATTCCATGCAAAGTAATTTCCCAGCAACTCACCGACATTGACAACGAGATAGCCACCATTGGCACTATGAAGGGAGCCTTTACGTATCATAGTGAAGTCCGTAATAAGTGTACCCATAAAGGACTCCTTTTCTACTCTGCCAAAAAGATTATTGTATGTTGGGTTGTTTTCGATAACAACAGGTGCGCCTTTCAGCTCAGTATTGTCTACAAGTACTGTAACCTCGTACCTGTTAAGGAAGTTATTGCCGGGCACTTCGGCTGTAGGAACAACCGGGGCTTTAAATGAAAGAAGAAACTCTGACAGATTATCGAGTATATCAGCTTTTAATGAGCGCAAGTAAGCGCGTGCATCAGCACAATTTTTATATTTTTCACTTAAATCTTCAATAAGGTTACCTGCCGCAAATTCTGCCACTTCCTTTGCCATTTCATCCAGGGCCTCATTTGTGGCCTTTTCATATTTACGCATATCGCGCAGGCTGGCATTGATCTCGTCCCTTAACTCATCCTGTTTTTCATTCAGGGTATTTATTTCAGCTTCACTCAATTCGTTCAACTGCTTGTCGGTGATCGGCTTATTATTTTTGAGGGGGATAGTAACTATACCGGTTGGTGTTTGTTTGACCGTAAAAGACTTCTCCCGGGCCTTGTCGGCAATATCCTGGATTATTTTTGACTGCTGCAGCTCAAAAGCGCTGACAATTTTCTCTTTACGCTCTGAGTAATCTTCGCTTTCAAAGGCTTTTACCATGGACTGGTAAATGTCCTTGATGAGCGTCTTCATATCCTTTTTAAAGCTTACAGCCATACCCGCCGGAAGTTGCATTTTAGCCGGATGGTACGGGTCTTTAAAGTCATTGACGTAACACCAGTCCGGGGCCGGCTGTTCCTTTTTTGCAAGCTCTTCGATAAAGTTTCTTACAAGGGTCAATTTTCCCGTACCCGGTGCTCCTGATACATAGATATTAAAACCGCGTGCTTTCATTCCCAATCCCAGTTTCAAGGCCTTAATGGCCCTCTGCTGGCCAATTATTTCCTTGTAAGGCTGCTTGCCATTTTTCAATAGCTCCTCCAGGCCAGCGGGATCGCAGGCATTTCGAATTTCACCGGTAGTTAAGGTTTTCTGCATAGTGGTTGAATGCTAATGTTCTCCGCAAACTTATCTATAGAGCACCCTAATAAAAATGACGCATATCAGGATATACGGTGATCGAACTCAGTGAGCCTCGCATCAAATAATGCGAGATGCCGGTTGAATTATCGCTACCTTGCTAATGTTGTATTCCCTCCAACCATAGTCCCGGCAGTACCCCGGACTCTTTTTTGGGCGTTATATGCCATTATTTCGTTGCGGTCATCATTTTTTCTTTTAAATCAACCGGTATGTGTTTTTCAGCAAGTGCAAGTTTCGCGGCCAGCGCGATATTGCTAACGATCGGGGCTATTTCGATAAAAAAGTCGAAAACAGGCCCGCAAAGATTGTTGTCTTGTGTGCCTCTCATTTTCGGCATACAGCAGTGTACGGAAGGCATCCTTTGGCTGGGGCTATCGCATACTGAATGGCAATACCTGCGTCGACCAGCGACCTATGCCTTCCTGGTATTTGCACAGGTGGTATGGCCAATAATGGTGCCTCTTAGTATGTTGCGAATGGAAACGTTTCCGAAACAAAAAAAAATACTCAAAGTCTTTTTGGGAATAGGCATTCTGCTTGCCTCATACCTGGCCTTCTGCCTTGGATATTATGATGTAAGCGCCAACATTGATTGTTATCACATCAGTTACAACCTTGACTATCCGAAAATCACTCTATTGCTTGGCATACTTTATTTTTTACCTACGGTCATCCCGCCAATGCTCTCCAGCATTAAGCGACTGCGGTTGTTGGGGACCACGATCTTTTTCTCCTACCTGATAACACACATATTTTATAAAGATTACCTGATATCGGTTTGGTGCTACTTTGCTGCTATCATCAGCCTCATTATACTTTCTATAATAATGAAGTTGAACAAGAAAAAATAAAACCAGGTACCACAAAAAAGCTTCGGCATATGCCGAAGCTTTTTCAAATAAAACCAGCTATCACATGCAAACTTACATCCATTCAACCGCAAACTCGGTAAACTCATGCCTTAAGTCGTTGATCGCCTTTTCCTCTTGCTTATATTTTTCGTGCAATATTTTGTGTTGCGTTACTATGGCAGGATCGATATAGCCGGCTGAGGATGCTTCTGCTTCTTTGCCCGCGAGGGCCACATTGAGCCTGGTATCATGTGATAACCTGTCGATATTATCGCGCTGAACTTTGAACTGGTTTTCGAAATGCTCAATTTTGGATGCCGCTTCGTGACCAGTGTTCCTGCCTGCTATCTCTGTAAGGCGGCCCTTTAATATGTCTATTTCCTGTTTGTAAAAATCAAGTGCCCTCAACCAGTCGTTGTGCGCATTGCTCATGTGGGTTATGCTAACTTTCTTCATACTTTATTATTTTAAGACAAAACTAAAAGACCTACTGCCTGCAATAGATGACGATGGTCATCGCGAAGGATGATCGATATTTCTTATAGTTTGCATGAACCGGGCTAGCGGCTTGCGGCACCAAATGGATAAGCAGCAAGCTCCAGGCTTTTGCCGTGGACCAGCTCCAACGTATTCAGATCAATAAATGTGGCATTCCCATTTTTTTTGCCGCAACCTGATTGATGATGAGAGGCCGGGCCACCAGAGCTGATATTAGCATTGACGACAGCAACAATTTTTCGACGATCGTCGACAGTGATCCCGTATGGCTGGTAGCCGGTATTTATCTTCTTGTATACTGCGTTTGTTGCCAGATCGACAATACTTACTGCACCCCTGTTACCCGGAAAGGAAAGGCTGTCATCGGGAGAGGTTATAAATAATTTGTTCGCAAAATGAGAAATAGCCATAAAAGCGGCAGGCGCTGCCAGGGCTATTGTACTTAGCAAGGTATCATTTTGCATATCCAGTATTTTTATTTGGTTTGAGTGAGTTGGCGCGATGTAGCACCTATTGGTATTTGTATCTGCCAAGAGCTCTACCCAATCGAATACTGTTTGGTAGGGGGCTATATCCATGGGAATTTCGTGAATAAGCGGCTTCAGCGGGTCGGAAATATCAATGCTGTAAATGCGATTGCCACCGGTCGTTCCTACGTACACCTTTTTGAGCTTTTCATTCACGGCGATCCCGGTTAAATGTTGAAATTGTCCGTTAAATGTATAGGTTGCAAGCACCATCATCTTGTCGAGGTCTACATAAGCTATTTTCGCTTCGGTGCTATTGTCAACAAACCATGCGCATTTAGAATCGCCGGAAATTTGAAAGGAAGTCCAGGCACCGTTGCCGAGGTCAATCTGGCCAACTAAATTATCCCCATCGGCGCTAAATTTTTGAATAATATTAGTTTGGGCGAAAAAAGACACATACCAATATCGCCTATCGGGCGATACTTTGATGCAGTAGGGATAGCGGGCACTACCTTGATTCCCGACATCTACGTACCTCATTTGCAATAAAGATGCCGCATCAAGCACTGTCACCACATCGCACATGCGATTAGTGATATATATTTTGTCCCTGAGGTGGTCATCGGCAAATTTGATCTTACCATTGGCATCGGGTGCACCATCGGCTATCCAGTCGCGTAGAGATATGTACTGCTCCTTTGAAAGCGGGGGCCGGTTGTATGGCATAGTGGGTAGCAATACTATCCCAAGCGCAGTATCAATATTGGTTGCATAACAAAAAGAACTGAAGTCGGGTCTGTAAGGAATTACCGTTGAGCCGGTGCGTGAACCATTAAAGAGCTTTTCCCAGGAGCTTAAATTAAGCCCTGCAACATTGACATAACCACCATCATCATGACAACCTGCAGTGGCACAATTATTAATGATGATGGCCTCAATGTTTGGGGGATACCCGGTATAAGCCAGGGGTGGAACGCCTGGAGCATGCTTGCATGAGGCGCACTGGATGGCGAGTAAAAAGAGGAGATATTTAGTCTTGCGGTGCACCATTATCGAGCCAGCATTTTAGTCTTTGTTTTTCGTCGTCGGTCAACGGAGTGGCGCTAGCGGGCGGCATTATCTTTAACTCGAAGACATTACGGCGAACAAGGCCCATATCCGCCCTGGCCTTTAGCACACTGTCTATCGTGAAATCGCCGAGTGAAGAGCCCTGTCCGTGACAGCCCGACACTGCGCACCTTGTGGCAATAATGGGTTTGATGTGAATGGCATAGCTGCATACCGACCCCGGTTCATGAACACAGGATATGAGCAGTAATCCGATTATTATAAAGTACTTCTTCGACACAGGCAAGTCAATATAAAGTAAAGCACCTTGAGGGCATTCAATGAATACCCTCAAGAAAAAATGCAACACGGCCTTAGTTTACTTTAACCAGCTTCTGGTAAGAAGAAAAAGCTCCGGACGAAACCTTAATAAAGTAAATACCTGCAGATGGTGCCTGTGCATTGATATCAAAATCATAAAATGGCTGCCCCTTGCCATTAAATAAATTGGCGACCAACTTACCTGCAATATCATATAAACCTATGGATACCTGTTGATCCTTTCCCCCATCGAAGGACACTGTAATATGGTTTAATGTGGGGTTAGGGAAAACCGAAACATCCGGCGCATTATAGACAAGTTCATTCACAGCTGTTGCTGATGCAATTTTCACTATGTAATCTTCCATCTCGCCGTGATAACCTAATCCATCAGCAGGATTGTCACAAGAAGTAGGCAGCGTATGGCCTGCATCGGAGCTCATTTTTGCCGTTGCCCGCAACATTGTGTAGCCAAGCGGCGCGGTGGCGGGTACTGTAAAGGTCCCAGTATATGTGCCAGGCGTGTGAAAATCCATCGTAAGAACGAGTTCACCGGCATCATCGAAGCTGAAATTCTTATTATAGTCAAGCCACACGCGAATATTATTCCTAGCAGTCGGGAAATTTGTCATGTCTTTACTGTCCACCATTGTTACAGTGTACGACTGGCCTCTTAGCAAAGTTGTAGAGTCGCCTGTAGTAACAACAACCGTGGATGCGCTTTCAACATTTGCCGATGTACGGTTGATGGTGTTGAGCTTAAAACTGGTAATGCCGGGTTGCTCGGAACTGTAAGGCGTACGGCCGGGAAGCATGCAATACTGGGCCTGTGCGACTGATGCTATACAAAGGCCTGACAATAAGAATAATTTGGTAAACGTTTTCATTTTGCTTTAATTTTTTGCTGATGTAAGAAGAATGCAACCAAATTTATCCAGGAGGCAATGGAAAACTTGCTAAAAACTCCTAACAATAATTAAGCATGTTTAACTGACAATTAACTGACAATGCCGCTTATGTTAATTGCATGAAACGTGTATGAAACTGAAATGGAAAAGAGAGACTAACAAGCCTGTCGGCGGAACCGCTCAAAATAATCCCTTTCCAGCTGTTCGCGATGAGCGGGATGAGCTATAGAGATGAGCAAGCGGGCGCGTTGGTCCATGTTCTTACCATATAGATTTACAGCGCCATATTCTGTAACTATGTAGTGCACGTTACCACGGGTGGTAACTACTCCGGCACCCTGTTTGAGTACTGAGACTATCCTTGAGGTACCATCTTTTGTAGTCGATGGCAGGGCTATTATTGGTTTCCCGCCCTCGGACAGCGATGCCCCCCGCATAAAGTCCATTTGGCCACCAATCCCAGAATATTGATAGGTACCGATGGAATCGGCACAAACCTGGCCGGTGATATCGATCTCGATGGCGCTATTGATGGCTGCAACGCGTGGGTTCTTTGATATAACATGCACGTTATTGACATAGGCCACATCCAAACAGTTCACAACAGGATTACTATCAACGAAATCGTAGACTTTTCGTGTACCCAGTATAAATGAGCTGATAATTTTGCCACGATGTATTTTCTTATAAGCGTTTGTGATGACACCCGATTCCACCAATGGAATAATACCATCTGAAAACATTTCGGTATGTACGCCAAGATCTTTATGATTACCAAGAGCCTGTAGTACAGCATCGGGAATAGTGCCGATGCCTAGCTGTAGCGTTGATCTGTCTTCAATTAATCCTGCAACATATTTAGCGATCTGAGTTGCAACCTCATCTTTCTCTGCACCATGTTTCAGTTCAGGTAATTCTGCTTCATGCCATACAAGGGCATCAAAATGCGAGATGTGAAAGACGCCATCGCCAAAGACGACCGGCATGCGTGGATTTACCTGGGCGATCACTTTCTTTGCATTTCGCGCAGCGCTTAATGCGGCGTCAACAGAAGTACCTAATGTACAGTAACCATTCCTATCGGGAGGTGATACCTGTACAAGCGCCACATCCAATGGTAATGCGCCTTTCTCAAAGAGGCGAGGTATTTCGCTTAGAAAAACGGGCACATAATCGCCGCGGTCGCCATTGACCCAGTCGCGCACGTTTGCAGAGACGAACAAAGAATTTAAGTAAAAACTGTTTAAGACCTCGGGGTGGTTCCAATCAATGTCGCCATATGTGCTGATCGCAACGAGTTCGACATTTTCGATGTCTCCTGCCCTTTTCAGTAAAGTATTTACAAGATGCAGTGGCGTAGCAGCACTACCGTGTATGAACACGCGATCGCCGCTTTTTACCAGCTGTACTGCTGACTCAGCTGAAATGTAGTTAATATCCATGGCCTAACTCTTATGACAACAACTTGCTTTTATCGTGTGATCCTGTACCTCAACTTTGGGGCTTAGGTAAGGTATACCCAAATTCATGCCGCGGAGCACAAAAAGGCTGCCGAAGAAGAACATTACAACCGGCACCATTTTCCGGAAATGGGCTGCTTTCAGGAATGCCATGCGGCTTTTCAGCAGTGTGATACCGACCAGCATTGGCAGGGTGCCCAGCCCAAAGACGTACATCAGTTCCATAGCTTGCAGGCTGCCGGCAGTGGTTATGGAGGCCGATAGTGCCATGTACACAAGGCCACAAGGCAATAGGCCATTCAGGAAACCCGCCATAAAAAGTGAGGCCAGCCCGGGCCGGGAAATGAACGCGCCAAGCTGCTTTTTTACATATTCTGTCCATGGCAATTTGATATTCGTTTTATCAGTGGGTATAAATGCGAAGATGCCTGCGATAAGCAATGTTATCCCCAGGCCAATAGATACGTATTGCTGTATATGCGGAGAGAATAAACCGCTGAACGAATGCAATAGCATGGCCAGAAGTGCATAAGTAGTTATACGCCCGAAGTGATAAAGGGCTATGCCAAATATCTTTTTGATGCCTTGCAAGAATTGAAAAGGCATGATCCACACTATGGGCCCGCACATACCCGCACAGTGCAGGCTGCCTGTAAAACCCATGAGTAGTGCTATGGTGAAGCTGAAGGAATTCATTGCTTGCCGAGATCTAATTCTGATTCCTGATAATACTTCTTGCCTGCTGCCTGGATGCTTATCTTAACTGTATAGTGTGTTTTCTGCAGCTGGCTGCGGGTAAGCACAATGGTATTGTTGATCGCATTAGCAGGGAAATGCTTATCCCAGCTTGCATGCACTGCCGAATAAAAGTAGATATCCCCGGAAACAGCCTTGTCTTTAAGGTCGGTGGGGAGATCGAGCGTTACAGCAGTTTCATTGGCGTGCAAAAGAACCGGCTGTGACAATGAGGATTGATTTTTACCGGCATCTATTACATCCTGGTAAACTATTTCATCGGCGTAATACTTGTCAGACACCAAGTCGAAATGCTGGCGGGTACTGGCCACTACCATTGTGCCGATGAGTAATACAAAACCTAAATACAGGAGCGCTATCTTAATTCCCCAACTGATTTTCATGATCTCAATTTTTTATAGTTATCGTTTAGCTGCCACCACCAAAGGGGCCGAGGAATGAGGTGGTTATCGTCCTTATCTTTTCGTCGCCCTCGTAGACAGCTATCTTCAATTGTGTTTTTCTTTTTGTCACCAATTTATTGTTGATGTAAATGAACATACTGCCTGTAGCGTAGCTGTCTTTAGGTATCAGCAGCCTGGTCTCGCCAACCAATTTGATAGTACCTTCAAAATTTTCCGGCCTGAAGGTGACCTCTTTGTTTTTGAAAGTTTTATTCAGCAGCTTGTAATTATATAAATTGCTGATCTGGTTATTGGGCTGCTCCTGGAATAGCTGGCCGGGGGTACGTAATATATTAACACCAACTTCGGTGCGGCTTACCAGCAGGAAGACCTCTACGGAGAGCAGTATACACATAACTACTGTATAGGCCTTCATTCGACCCGTAAAACGCATTTTCGTCTTATTGGCAATATTATTTTCCGATGCATAGCGGATCAGGTTGGTGGGCAGACCGACAGCAGACATCATCTTATTGCAAGCGTCGATGCAGGCAGTGCAGTTGGTGCATTCCAATTGAGTACCATTGCGAATATCTATGCCAGTGGGACAAACTTTAACGCATTGCGCACAATCGATACAATCACCAATAGCACGCTCCTCATTCTTCTTGAACTTGCCTCTTTTTTCACCACGAGTATAATCATAAGCCACTACTATTGTATCACGATCGAGCAGGACACCCTGCATACGGCCGTAGGGACAAATAGTAGTACACACCTGCTCGCGCAGCCATGAGAATACAAAGAAAAACACTGTTGTAAAAATGCAGAGCGAAGTGAATGTGCCTATGTGTTTACTCAGCGGTTCGCTTATCATCTTTTCCAACTCATCGGCACCCATTACATAAGCGAGGAAGGTATTGGCGATAATAAAGCTCATTATCCAGAAGGCAGCCCATTTTGCCAGCTTCTTCAATATTTTTTCGGCATTCCATGGACCATGCTTCAGCATCTTTTGCTTTGCGGCATCACCTTCTATGAAGAACTCGATCTTGCGGAATACCATTTCCATAAAAATGGTTTGGGGACAGGCCCAGCCGCAAAAAACGCGGCCGAAGACTACAGTAAACAAGGCTATGAAGACTATAAAAACGATCAAGCCCAGACCGAAGATGAAGAAATCCTGCGGCCAGAATATTTGTCCGAAAAGGATAAATTTCCTTTCGAGGATATTCAATAAGAACAGAGGGTGGCCATCCATTTTCATAAATGGCAATCCGAAGAACACAATGAGATAAAGAATACTTACCCATGTGCGGGCAGTGTATAATTTTCCGTGGGGTTTTTGCGGGAACATCCATACCCGCTTACCTTTTTTATCTACTGTTGCAACTTCATCTCTGAAAGAAACCTGATCCATTGAGGCCTGGCTCATAATTTTCTATTTAGCAGCTACCTTATTTGCCTTGCCACTGTCGGCTGCGGCACCTTTAGGCGCATCATTTGACTCTATATATAATTCACCTTGTTTGTCCTTGGGGGCTGCGGGCTTGGTGCCGCGCAGTGTTTTTACGTAACTGGCTATCTGTGCTATCTGCTTAGGTGAATAGTCATCCTTCCAGCTCTTCATGCCTTTATCCTGCCAGCCATATTTAATACTCTTAAAAACATCTTTGATGCCGCCACCATGCAGCCAGTAATCATCTGTAAGGTTAGGCCCTACACCACCGCCGCCATCTTTCGCGTGGCATGCCAGGCAAGTGCTTTGGAATACCTGCTGGCCGGCCGAGAGATCAGCGGGGTTAGTAAGTAATACAACGGTATTCTCATCTACATTGTTTGCAGATTTAGCCAGGTATGCTGCCTTCTCTGCTTCAGCTTCCTGCATCTCTGCTACGTATTCGTCATGCGAGCTCGGTCCGCTGCCTGATACATGAAAGCGATACAGGTAAATACAAGCGACAACGATGGTGAGGTAGAAACCATATTTCCACCAGGGCGGAAGGCTGTTATCCAGCTCACGGATGCCATCATAGTTATGATCGAGCATGATGTCCTTCTCTTTCTCGATAGGAACCACGTTATTGAAACGGTCCCAGAAGGCGGCCCGGGCTCTTACCCTGGTAGCTTTTGTAGGTGCCGGCCTGTTGCTGATAAGGCGTGTGAATACTTTTATATAATACAGGAGCACTGCAATTACTGTCAACTCAAGCGCAATGATGCAAATGATCCAGTAAAAATCATTATTAGCGACGCCGGGAATAATGGGAGCGGTCACCGCAGCAACAGCCACGCTATCGGCAGCAGCAGCAGATGCATGGAACGAAGGAATGCTGAAGGCAATGAGCATCAGTATTACTTTCGCAACAGTGCCCCCACTCGTAGCCTGCTTTTCCGCGCGCATTTTATCGCGGTATACCAGTGTCAGCTGGCTCAACACATTTGTGAGTACAGCGATGGCAAACACCAGAACTAATATTATGCACATAAGGCTAATAAGGCCAATATTCATCGAGCCTTTCGCATCAGCGGCAGGTACTGCTTCAGCCGCTCTTAAAAGGCCGGGAGCAAGCGTCATAGCCAAAATAAACAGAGATAATTTATTGAAAATTGCACGCATCGTTATGCTATTTTATTTTGTTCAGTACTATCGTTATCGTTTGCAGGAAAAGGGATGTGCTTCATGTTATTGATATAGGCTTTGTCGGCGCGGAACACCCATATAATGAGGGCCGAAAAGAACACAAAGAATACCAGTAAGGATATGAGCGGATATATGCCTACGCCTGTTATATTTTCCAAATAATGTATGAATTTCATATCTGTGCTTTTATGCTCTTAGTTAGTTGATGCCTTTTTCTGTTGCAGTTTAATGTCTGTACCCATGCGTTGCAGGTATGCTATTACTGCAATTATCTCTTTGTCGCTCGTCACTTTGATCTTATCTTTTGCCAGGTTTGCTACTATACCATCGGCCTGCTTCATGAGGTCCACGTTAGCCCTTTGGTCATATCCTGCAGGGTATGGTACACCCAGTGTTTGCATGGCCCTTATTTTGGCCGGGGTTATTGCCGTGTCCAATGCATTGTCAAACAACCAGGGGTAATTGGGCATAATAGAACCGGGCGACATGCTGGCTGGTTCATACATATGGTTGAAATGCCAGCTATCCGGGTATTTGCCGCCTATACGCGCCAGGTCGGGCCCGGTACGCTTACTACCCCACTGGAAGGGATGGTCATATACAAACTCACCTGCTTTAGAATATTCACCATATCGTGCTACTTCGCTGCGGAAAGGCCTTATCATCTGGCTGTGGCAATTATAGCAACCTTCACGTATATAGATATCACGTCCCTGGAGTTCGAGCGGTGTGTATGGTTTTACACTGCTGATGGTCGGGATATTGGATTTGATCATAAATGTTGGTACCATTTCAATGAGGCCACCTATTGCCACAACGATAAGACTAAGTACCAGCATCTGCATAGGGCGGCGTTCTATCCACCTATGCCAGTGCGGTTTGCCATGTTCCACATACACTTTTGCAAGTGGTGCGGCTTCAGTCGCCTCATCATTCATAGCCACACCGCTACGTACAGTTTTATACAAGTTGTATACCATCATCAGAGCACCTATCAGGTACAAAGTGCCACCTATTCCGCGCATGGCGTAGAAGGGTTTCATTTGCTGAACGGTCTCAACGAACTGGTATTTCAATTGTCCCTCAACAGTAAACTCCTTCCAGGCGAGGCTCTGCATAAAACCTGCGAAGTACATGGGCACGGTATAGAAGATGATACCCAGTGTACCTATCCAAAAATGCCAGTTTGCCAGCTTTTGTGAATACAATTTTGTTTGGAATATGCGTGGAAGCACCCAATACAAGACCGCGAATGTTAAGAAACCATTCCAGCCCAAGGCACCAACATGTACGTGGGCTATCGTCCAGTCTGTAAAGTGGCTGATGGCGTTCACGCTCTTCAGGCTCAGCATAGGACCTTCGAAAGTGGCCATACCATAAGCGGTAACAGCTACCACCATAAATTTCAGCACGACGTCTTCCCGCACTTTATCCCAGGCACCACGCAGTGTAAGTAATCCGTTCAACATACCGCCCCATGATGGCGCTATCAGCATAATGGAAAACACGGTACCTAATGACTGTGCCCAATCAGGCAACGCAGTGTATAACAAGTGGTGCGGGCCAGCCCATATGTATAAGAATATAAGTGCCCAGAAGTGAATAATGGAAAGTTTATATGAATATACCGGGCGATTAGCTGCCTTGGGCAGGAAGTAATACATAAGGCCCAGGTAAGGAGTGGTAAGGAAGAATGCAACTGCATTATGCCCGTACCACCATTGTACTAATGCGTCCTGTACACCAGCATAAAGAGAATACGATTTCATCCACGAAAAAGGAATTTCCATGGAGTTAACAATATGCAGCATGGCAACAGTAACGAACGTGGCTATGTAAAACCAGATAGCCACATACAGGTGACGCTCCCGGCGCTTGATAATAGTACCAAACATGTTGACACCGAAGATGACCCATACAAGGGTGATCAGTATATCAATAGGCCACTCCAGCTCTGCATACTCCTTACCGGTAGTGTAACCTGCAAGCAAAGTGACAGCGGCAGCCACAATGATGAACTGCCAGAGCCAGAAATGCAGCTTGCTCAGCATATCGCTGAACATACGTGCTTTGGTGAGGCGTTGCAGTGAATAATAAACACCCATAAAGATGCCGTTACCCACAAATGCAAAGATGACCGCGTTGGTGTGTACCGGACGTACACGTCCGAATGTGGTAGCGGCTGTACCCATATTAAGACCTGGAAAAACCAGCTCAAATGCTGCAAATAAACCTGCCAGCATACCTACTACACCCCAGAAGATCGTGGCATAGGCAAACATTTTTACGATCTTGTTGTCGTAATAGAATTTGTCCATTTGTACTGTAGGCATGGACGCGTCCTGATCAAATTGCCCTGTTTGTGGGATCGTACTCATGTATTTATCTTTTTAAAAGATTATTCGTTTGATTCGATATTGTTTTCGTCATAAAGCATGCGCATTGCTGCCCCCTGCCTGTCTTCGTATTGATTATTTTTTACACTCCATATGAACGCAAGCAAAAAACCCACTGCCACCAGTATGCTTGCAATTACCAAAATGAAAAAAGCGCTCATGAGTGAAATATTATTCCCCAAAAATAAAACGGGGCAAGAGGGCTGCACATGACTATCCTCAAGCCAAAAGCTGATATAGATCATCGTTTTATTAAATGGCTTGATTATGCTTTTAAAGAAAGGCCAAAGAGGCGGGCCATCAGACTGCTGGCACCTGTGGTAATAAGTACAATGCTGAGCGTGCTTACCGGCATTAATATAGCGGCTATCATTGGGGCCATATGCCCCTGTACAGATATGGTCAGCCCTACTATATTGTAAATAACAGATATAATAAAGCTGAACGCTATGATATGACGCCCTCTTGCAGCGAGCTTCAGCAATTGCGGCAATAGTGCAAACTTGTTGGCATCGAGTATGGCATCGCAGGAAGGAGTAAAATTGTTTATATCGTCCGCCAGTGTAATACCTACATTGCTTTGCTGCAGCGCCCCGGCATCATTCAGGCCATCGCCTATCATGAGCACATGCTTGCCTTTATCCTGTAATTTCTCTATGTATTGCAGCTTGTCAAGTGGCTTTTGTTCAAACAATAATTCGCTGTCATTACCTAAAACTTCTTTCATAAGGCCCCGCTGTTTGTCATTGTCGCCTGATAGCATAGACAAAGTGTAACTTTGGCGGAGCTTTGGCAGCATTTGCGGAATAGATTCCCTGAAGGCTTGCATTATTTCAAAAGCGGTTACCGTGTCATCTATTCTTACATATACATTGGCCTTAGCAATCTCGTTCGCCACCACGCCGGTAAAGCCGGCAGATCCGATCCGAATGTTGTGACCTTTTATTTGCGCCTCAACACCTTGCCCTTTTATCTCTGCCCACTGTTCAAATTCGGTATTTTCTTCGCCGGGAACGCGGCCCGGCTCAAGCCATTTGGCAATAGCCTGGCTGTAAGGGTGGCTGCTGGAAACAGCTACCCGGTAGACAAGTTGCTTCTCTTCATCAGTTAGCTGGTGGCCGGAAACAAATAAATGGTCATTGCGCTGAGTTAAAGTGCCAGTCTTATCAAAAACGACCTGGTCTATCTCGCCTATTTGCTCTATTACCGTAGCATCCCTTAAAAAAAGGCCGTTATTGCTAAGAATACGCAGGAGGTTACCATTTGTATACGTCGCCGACAGTAAAAGTGCACAAGGGCAAGCTACTATGAGCATGGCCGATACGCTTGGCAATATCTTCGAAGGATCGTGCATGGCCCAGTAAACAGCCGTGATACCTGCCAGGGCAAACAGTATGTAAGTGAAGTATTTGCTGAGTATATGAATGATACTTTTGTCGTTATTTTGCTGTTCTTTATTTTTCGAAAAAGCATGGTGATTCCACAGGGAAGTAAGGTAGCTACCGGCCACCGGCTTTACTACTTGTATTCTCACCTGTTGCCCAACCTGTCTTCCACCGGCATACACTATATCTCCCGGCTCTATTTTCACCGGCTCGCTCTCTCCTGTCACGAAGCTGTAATCTATCAGGGCATCGCCCTGTATTAAGACTGCATCAGCGGGTATTATCTCGTCGTTATACAGCTGTACAATATCCCGCTCTTTCAGGTCCTGCAGATTCCTGCTTTCGACGCCATTTGGGCTTACAACATTTACCGCTATCGGGAAATAAGCTTTATAATCGCGATGAAAGGACATTGAGCTATAGGTTCTGTCCTGCACAATGCGGCCAACCAACATAAAGAAAACAATGCCGCTCATACTATCTAAATAGCCGGAACCTATACCTGCACTTATTTCGTAGATGCTGCGGGTAAAAGTAATGATAAGCGCCAGGGCGATCGGCGCGTCAATATTCAATGTCTTTTGCCTGATGCCTTTCCATGCCGAAACAAAAAACTCGGATGCGCAGTAAAAGAAAACAGGTAGCGACAAAACCAAATTAAGGATGCGGAACAAGGATGCATATTTCTCTTCAATACCCGAGCCTATGGACAAGTACTCCGGAAAGCTCATCATCATAATGTTGCCGAAACAAAACCCGGCAATGCCCAGTTTATAAATACGGGCTTTATTAGCAAATTTCTTCTTCCCCTTGCCGGAATCATCAAGACTAATGTAAGGCTCATAGCCAATCGTGGTAAGTAACTCTACAACCTTGCGCAGGCTTATCTTTTCTTTTGAAAAATGAACGGTTAATTCCTTCGTCGTAAAATTGAGCCTGCTCTCTGTAATACCCTGTTCCAGCTTGTGCATATGCTCCAGCAGCCACATGCAGGAACTGCAGTGCACCCCGGGAATGTAGAAAGTAATTATAACATTCTTTCCGTCGGTAAACTTGTACAGCTTTTTTGCTATCTCTTCGTTATCGAGATAGGAAAATTTATCGTTTCTTACCGGTTTGATCTGTGATAGCCCGGGATGAGACTGTATCTTATAATAGTCGCAAAGGCCGTTTTCGTTGAGAATTTCATAAACCAGTTTGCAACCTTCGCAGCAGAATAGCTTGTCATCAATGTGTATATTGCCTGTAACACAGGGCACACCGCAATGATAGCAAAGCGCCTCTTGTTTTACCGGCTGCGTTATAATGATGGTGTTCCTGCCTTTAGTCCCTTGCATTAATATTCTTTTGAGCTCGTTTTATTTTGGGTATCAACACTTCCTCTTCCAGGTAGAATAGCCCTATCAAAGCTTCCTGCAACAACTGCAGTTCGTCCCTCAGTACCATCCAATCATCAGCAGAGATATCTTCATTTGGCACAGAAAGCACCTCATCAAGTTCCTCTAGTGTTTGACGTACTCGCTCGTGCGATGCAGTTATTTCGACGATCCTCGCACTATGGCCCAAGTGACAAGCACCTGCACAGTTGCTGCAATCATGCCGGGCATTGTCCTTCTCCGCGAGTTCCTTCATGTATGGAAATAGCACCGTTTTGCCATACAGCAGGTGCTCCCTCACCGCGTCAATAAGTGCATTGCAGCGCAGCAGAAATGAAATGGACTCGGACTTTCCATCCGATTCTGCAATTAATTTCGTAGCCTCCCCGGCATTATCACATAATTTCTCCATAGCTACGTAGTGGTTTTTATAGATCGCGTCCGATAGTTGATTTAAGTTATGTTTTTGATATTTCGCGAACAAAGGCTGAATCATCATCAAATGTTTCAGCAAACATAGCTCCTGTGCCCTTTGGGAAAAATGACTGTGACTAGTACAAAAGATGACCTTCGTCATATATCCTGCTAAACGTATTGAATATATTGCATCAATGATTATTATCATCGTGCATGTTGACAGCAGTTAGTATTTTCCGATAAGCTACAGGGTAATTTTACATTATAAAATAATAGGGACATTGATAATGATCAAAGACGGGAAATTATGATAACGGTGAGAAACACATACCAAAGAGCTGAGCAGCTAATGTGGTCGCGGGCTCTGGATTTTATCCAGCATGAAAATATTTTTCTCAAAAATACCATTGCCGAAATACTAAAAAATGGAGTGGCAAATAACTCACTTGAAGAGATCGAATTTTTTCAAAACCAGTTTTTAAACAAGGATGCAGTTATTGCTTTGCTGCGGCGTGATATAGCAATGCAAAACCAACAAGTGGAAAAAGAAAGGAATAGCGATACAAACGCTGCCAGGGCTGCAACAAAAAGAAACGACCAGCTCCGAGAAGACATGGCTAAGATGGAGAAGGAGTTTAGCCAGCTGAAATATTCCTTTACCAGCTATCTCTCAAAAAACCTTTAATACCACTTAGTTCACCAGATTACTAAGTTTTTTCTCATCCAGTATCACAATATCACCCTGGCGTATATCTATTAACTTTTCGTCTTTAAAATCACTCAGTGTCCGGATCAGCGATTCCTTGGCTGCACCCGCAATGTTTGCAAGGTTCTCACGACTTATATCTATTGTAAATGCGGGATTACCATCGCTGTATTTTTTGTAAATAGCCAGCAGTGCATCGGCTACCTTCTTTCTTAATGAGTTATATGCGATATTGAGCAACTGCTCTTCTTTTTCCGTAACATTGTTGGCAAGTAGTTGTATGAACTTGCGCATTACGTCCTTATTATTATTTATCAGGTTCTCGAAATCCTCCCTGGGGATGACCGCCAGTTCGGTTTCTTCAAGCGCCTCAGCAGTGTCTTTGTAAGTAGTTTCTTCGAGCATTGCCACGTAGCCAAAAAACTCGCCTTCATTGTATAAACCTGTTACCAGTTCCTTGGCATTATCGTTTGTCTTGTAGGTTTTAACTTTGCCTTTCTGGATAAAATACATCCTGTAAGGGTTACCTCTTTCCGCGTATATGACCTGCTTTTTTTTGAACTTGGCGATATTCCGGTCATCAGCAAAATTCTTCAGCGCTTCGGCACCGCCTACGGTGATTACAAGATCATTGTAGCCTTCAAGACCCGCGGCTATTTTCCTGTTTACCAGGTCTGCCTTTAGCAGGCGGGTCTCTATAGCACTTAGTAATTCCGTACCCGTGAACGGCTTTGTAATATAGTCGTCCGCCCCCAGCTCCATACCTTTCCTGATCTCCGCACGCTCTGCTTTGGCTGTGAGAAAAATAAAGGGAATATCGCGTGTGCTCTCATTTTTCTGCAACATATGGATCACGCCATAGCCATCCAGCACAGGCATCATGATATCGCATACGATCACATCCGGTTTGTGTTCTACCGCAAGTGCTACGCCATCCTTGCCGTTAGGGGCAGTAAATACTTTATACCCTGACATTTCCAGTATCTCGGACATGTTCTCGCGGATATCCTCATTGTCTTCGATCAATAATACAGTTTTCATATTATTCATAGTTGTTAATGCTGCTATTGAATATAATTATAAACTCAGTTCCTTTGTTTAATTCGCTATTGCAAGTGATTGAGCCATTCATCAATTCCACGTATTTGCCTACTATATGCAGCCCTAAACCCGTGCCTTGTATATTGGTGGCATTATGCCCCCTGAAAAACCTTCCGAAAAGGTGCTCCATATCCTCTTCGGGTATGCCGATGCCGGTATCTTTTACGGAAAGCTGTAAAGTGTTTTCCTGTAATACTGTATTAATATAAATATTCCCGTCGGAAGGGGAGAACTTTATGGCATTAGAGATCAGGTTCATAATGATATGCTTCAACAACGATGGATCGAGCCACAGCAAGGTATCCCCGGTATGTTCATAAACCAGGCGTTGCGCATTTTTTTTCACCCCTGCCATTTCTGCCAGCAGTGTGGTGATCAGTTCCTGGATATCTATTTCTGCATAACGCACCTGTATCTTGCCCTCCTCTATCTTGCCTACCGACAGAAAATCATTCAGTATATCCGTAAGCATGTCCACCGAGGATATAATGCGTTGTATATGTTTGTCGCGCTTAGGCTGATCTTCTGTATTCACATATTGCTGCACCAGGTATACCGAGGAAAGGATGGTACTTAATGGTGTCCTGAACTCATGGGAAGCCATGGATACAAAGCGCGATTTCAGTTCACTCAGGTCTTTTTCCTTTTCCAGTGCATCGGACAGTGACTGTGTGCGCTCAGCTACTTTCTCCTCCAGTTCCGCATTTAATTTTAACAGGGCATTTTCCGATTCCTTACGAACGGAAATATCACTTACAAATGCGATGGCAAAACGATGACCGTCATTTTCAAAAGGGCTGAGGCTTACTTCTATCGGGAATTCGCTGCCATCCTTTTTAGCAGCATAGAGGTCCATCCCACTCCCCATTGGGCGACTGTGTCCTCCCGCATTATGATATTGCTCCCGGTGCCCCACATGCCGTTTATGGTAACGGGCTGGTATGAGCATCTCGATCTTCTGCCCCACAACTTCGTCCTGGTTATATCCAAATTTGTTAAGCGCAAAACCATTGATGGTTACTATTTCGCCCCGGTCATTAGTTAAAATAATACCTATGGCTGCATTATTGAATAATGCATCAAACTCTTGCTTTTTATTTATACTGTTCAACTTCCTAAATTTTTTGGCAAGGAAATATAAGAACCTTTATCTATACAATTGGTCGTTTTATGCATGGTATGGTATAGCGGTACACGTCCTTTGTCTTACTTTCCCAGTTTTCAGGCATCGACTCAATATTTAGGGGACGCTATTGAGCAATTGGGAAACTTGAAGATAGTGGCAATAGTTTATACATTCCACTTTTTTCGCTTAATTTTTTTCTATCAACAGAAAAAATAATGTTGAACCATTTACCCATAAACGGTCTAATAACCTAAACAGCTTACTGATAGCAATGCATAGCAGAAAATGCTCTATAACGCCACATTACATTAAAATAATTTACATGGCATAATTTTTTTTATTTTGACACGAACCGATTTCATTCATAACAAAACTAAGAAAAAAATGGCACGCAAGTATTCAAAAGGAGCACAAGACAAAGTGGAAAAGGCTATGCACGAACGGAAGCATGGCACACTGAAAAGCGGAGGTTCAGGAAAAAAGGTGACCGGCCGCAAGCAGGCGATAGCGATAGGGCTCTCTGAAGCAAGAGAAGAAGGCAAAAAAGTACCTGCAAAAAAAAGCAGCAAAAAATCGACAACAAAGAAAAGCACCACTAAGAAAAAAGTGGCCCCTAAGAAAACAGCCGCGAAAAAAAGTGCCTCTAAAAAATCAACAAGCTCAAAAAAGACAGCTTCTAAAAAAAGCACAGCAAAGAAAAAGACGGCAACTAAGAAGAGTTAAAAATCTTATTTTTAGTAAATGAGGCCGTTCAACTACTTCAACCAGGCTTATCAAAACTCCACGACATGGCTGGGCTATAATAACTGGGCATTCCTGTATGAAGTAATGCTGCGCTCCTTTATTATGTTCGTAGTAGTGCTGGTAAGCATGCGCATCCTTGGCAAGCGGGGCGTTATGCAGTTGTCGGTTTTTGAATTGGTAACTATACTCATCCTGGGCTCGGCAGCCGGCGACCCTATGCTATACCACGAAGTGGGCATCCTGCCGGCATGCATAGTGTTCATAATGGTGGTAGTATTATATCGCACCGTGATATTTTTCCTGTCAAAAAGCAGGAAATTTGAAGTCCTCATAAAGGGAAGGCCACAATACCTTATCAGGGAAGGGCGCATTTGTATCGAAGATTTTAAAAAAGAGCCGCTCGCGCTTGATGAGTTCTATGCCGAATTAAGAATGCAACATGTATCGCAACTGGGCCAGGTGAAATATGCGGTGATCGAAACATCGGGTGAGATCAGCTTATTCTTTTATCCTCCGGGCGCAGTAACATACGGCCTGCCCATTATGCCCGGGGCGTTCGATGCAAAAACAAGTCGTGCAAATACTACAGGATATTATTCCTGCATTTACTGTGGCAATTCAGAACAATTAGAAGCAGGTAGTGATTTTACTTGTACTCAATGTAGCAAGCACAACTGCATACCATCGAGCAATGAAGAGAGAATGAAATAAGTCTATTTCAACGATCTCGTAAGCGATAATCCCGCATAGTAATTAATGCCCGGAGCTGCGTTATAAAACCGGCCTCCCGCAGCATTTATATCATTACCCAGGCTATATTTTTGGCCCGACAAGTTGTTTGTTCCAGCATACACTTCAGCAATTAGCTTCCCTAGCCTATGCTTATAGCTCAACTTCAGGTTCACTATATGCGATTCGGGCATGTAATTCAAATTTGCATCATCCAATGCCATCTTACCGGTATAACTGTACGTAAGGTTGAAGCCAATGCCATACCTGACAGAAATATCAAACCCGGCTGTTAGAGTATTGGAGGCAACACCAGGCAATTTATTACCGGAAAAATCAGCGCTTACCTGCACAAAGTCAGCATAAGTGAAATCATATACTGCATAGCTGAGCCAGACATTGCAGGAATTGAGAAGCCACATTGGATGTTCGATAATGGCATAATCCAAATGTGCTTCCAGGCCCGGTTGCCTTGTACCACCCGCATTAATATAGTTATCTCCCCCTGCACTATCACGTCTTTGCACAATCGCATTTTCCAGGCTAACGTAGAACACACTCATATCATAAGATAGCCTGCGTGCTATAAGGCCCCTCGCACCTATCTCGTAATTCCAGCCTTGCTCCGGTTTCAATGCAAGATTAATTGCACTCCCGCTTGGCGACAACTCAGCTGCTGTTGGCGGGGAAAATCCACGTGAGATATTTATGTAAGGAGCTATCAATTTGCCGGCATTATATAGCAAGGCAAAACGTGGAGATACTTCTGTTCCAAAATTCCGCGACAGTTCAGTGTATGGACGATTTGACAGACGCGTTATTGTAATGTCTGAGTAATTGAGGCTTAGCCCTGCCTCCAACACCCATTTCTTTAAAGACCATGTGCCCTGCAGAAAACCGAATATGTTCCTGTTGTTGGTTTCATCATCCGTTTGTAAAGTGTCGGGAGCACCTTTTATATTCCCGTATGTTTTTATCATGGCAAAACCTTGCTGGGCCTCTATGCCCACCTGCAGCCTGATGATGCTTTGTCCAATGTTTGCTTTATATTTCAAAGTAGTACGGCCGCCAATCCCGGGCTCAGAAGTGCGGCTATAATTGCGGATATTGGGATTATTTAACTGTGCATACAATGCATATAAAGTCGTGGTATTTTCGAACTGACTATTGAATCTGTGTTTGTAGCTAAATCCTCCAAACAGGTTTCGTTCATAGATAGCGGCCTTATTATCGAGGGCGCCGGGGGTCTTCCCAACAGCCGGCCTGGCACTACGCGGATCAGCATTGTATTCTTTAAGAGTCAGTCCGCCTGGTGTCTGGTAATATAGGTCATTGAACAAAAAATGAACGCTTAGTTCATTTGATGCGTCTCTCTTTGTGGTGGCGTCCCATGAAAAAACGTCTTTTCGCATAGCCGAGTTTTCGCGATAGCTATCTGTGTTTAAATGCTGGTACCGAACTATATTATTGAAGTTGGGATCTCCATACTTTATCTCTCCCATAGCATTATTAAGCCCATAGCTACCGCCGGTATATGCAGCCCTGACACTATTATAAAAACTATCTGGAAAGCTATTTATCAGCATTACACCGCCATTGCCTGCACCATATAGGCTACTACCCGGCCCCTTAATGATTCGAACCCCTTTGACATTGTAAAAACTCAGCTGGTTCAGGTATGTAAAACCGCTCGCATCGGTTATCGGGATATCGTTGTAATAGACTTTTATATTACGTACGCCAAAAGGCGAACGCAGCGAGCTCCCGCGAATATTGATGCGGTAACTTTCCGGTGACCGCTCTTCCATCCGTATGCCGGGCGTAGCGTTTACAGCAGCGGCGATATTTGAATTGCTATAGCGGTTCAAGTCCGACTCATTTATTACATTCACCGAGGCGGGAGTTTCGTTGAGCTTTCTTTGTTGTCCATATGCGGTAATGACAACCTGCTTTAAATTTTGCGCCTTTATTGTATCAGGACTATTTACACCGCCACTGTCTTCCTGCGCACGAAGTAGCTGGCAGTACAATAATAGCATAAAGACAATAATAGCTCTCATGGAACAAAATCGGTGATAAACATCGCAATAATCCGCCTCATTCACTACACCATTGGGCCGGCATTTTCACAAAATCATCCGTTACAGCAGCAACACCGACAAGCCATAATCGGCCAATAGTATAAGTATACAGCTTACTACTACCGATGTAGTGGATGCTCGCCCTATTTCCAGCGCACCACCTTCCACATAGTAGCCATAGTACGATGGCACCACCGAAATGATAAAGGCAAACGTAAAGGACTTCGCCATCGCAAAGAAAAGGTTGTAGGGAAGGAACCCTTGTGTAAGGCCGGTGAAAAACTGCTCTTTGGTAAGTATGCTGGAGAACATGCCGGCTATATAACCACCCCATATACTCACCGCAATGGAAAGGACTATCAGGCAGGGCACCATTATCAAGGCGGCAATGATCTTAGGCAGTATCAGGTAGGTTTTGGTATTGATGCCCATTATCTCCAGTGCATCTATTTGTTCACTCACACGCATATTGCCCAGTTCCGAGGCAATTTTAGAACCAACCACACCCGCGAGTACGATACAGATAACCGTAGGTGAAAGTTCCAGTATAGTGGAGTCGCGCACGATCCCCGCAACTACCGGCTTAGGCACCAGTGGGCTTATAAGCTGGTATGCCGTCTGCACGGTAAGTACCATACCCAGGAATACAGAGATGATAAGGACAATGGGCAGGGAGCGTATGCCGATATCATTGCATTGCTCCATGAACTCTATCCAGTACACCTTGGCATTCTCCGGCCTTGAGATCGTTCCTTTCAGCATTAAGGCAAGCTTGCCCAGGTGCTCGAAAAATTGTTTCATGATTTACAAATGTACTGAATAACAAATTTACCCATACCCATAAAAAAACCGTTCCGCCACAGGGCGGAACGGTCAGGTATGTATTTTTTGATTTTGACTTTTGAATTTTGGTTTATTAAGCCAGCTTCTTCAGTTCTTCAATATGTGCGTCGCGATCTACTTCCTGTTTCAGCTTGTCTTTCTTGTCCATATCCACCAGGATAGGAGCCGCAACAAAGATAGAAGAGTATGTACCTGTAATCACACCTATCAGCATCGCGAAGGCAAAGCCACGTGTTACCTCACCACCTACAATAAAGAGGATAAGTACCACCAGGAATACCGTAAGCGACGTCATCACCGTACGTGGCAGCGTATCGTTTATCGCGCGGTTCACTACAGATGACCTGCTTTCGTTTGGCTGTTTACGGAAGTATTCACGTATACGGTCAAATACGATGATGGTATCGTTCATCGAGAAACCAATTACCGTCAGTATGGCCGCAATAAAGTGCTGGTCAATTTCCAGTGCAAATGGCACATGGCCGCGCAGGAATGAGAATACAGCCAGTGTAGCGCATACGTTAAATATAAGCGATACAAAGGTACCAAGTGAATACTGCCATTTGCGGAAGCGCAACAATATGTATATTGATATAGCTATCAGGGAGAAGATCGTTGCAAGCCTTGCACCCTGTATCAGGTCATCCGAAATGGTCGGTAATACGGTCTGCGAACTCTGAACATACTTGGTAGAGAACTCCTGGAACGATGTAGTAGCAGGAATATAGTTGCCGCTCTTCAGGCCATCATAAAGCTTACCCATCACCTGCTGCTCTATTTCCTGGCCCGGTTGCTTAATGAGGTACGAAGTAGTGATGTTCACCTGGTTGTTAGTACCAATGGTTTTAACAACAGGGTATTCATTGAATGAGCCATGTAAATGCTCACGGATCTTAGCTACTTCATATTCTTTGTCAAATTTAACGGTATAGCTACGGCCCCCGGCAAATTCAACGCCATAATCGAATCCGTTGAACACAGAGGCAACACCTGCTATTACAACTATTGCTGATATCACGTAAGCTAATTTGCGCTTTTTCATAAAGTCAAAATGCGCTTTGCGGAACACAGACTTAGATACAGGGGTGAAATATTTGAAATGGCGTCCTTTCTTAGTGTAGATATCTTTGATAAGGCGCGATACAAGCACACCGCAAAATAACGAGATAGAGATACTAAGCAGCTGCGTAGTAGCAAAACCAAGTACCGGTCCAAGACCGAAAGAGAACAGGATAGCAGCCGTGATCAGCTGGGCTATGTGACCATCGAATACAGGTGCATAAGAACGCTGGTAACCGTCTTTTATCGCCGTTATATGGTCCTTGCCAAGGGCAAGTTCTTCTTTTATACGCTCAAAGATCAGTACGTGCGCATCCACCGCCATACCAATACCCAGTACAAGGCCCGCAATACCCGGCAGGGTAAGTGTGGCATGCAGTGCGGAAAGTATACCAACAGTGAACAGCAGGTTTAATGTAAGAGATATATTGGCAACCCAACCGCTGGTACTGTAATAGATAAGCATCAGCAGGAAGATAGCTATGAACGATAATACGATCGCACTAAAGCCCGCAGAGATCGACTCCGCACCCAGTGTAGGACCTACTACTTGTTCCTGTACTATATGTGCCGGTGCAGGAAGTTTACCCGATTTCAGGATATTGGCAAGGTCAGTTGCTTCTTCTGCCGTAAAGTTACCGCTGATGGAGGTATTGCCGTTTGGTATTTCACCATGCACCTGGGGGGCTGAGTAAACCTTGTCATCAAGTACCACAGCCACAAAACGGCCAACATTATCGCCGGTCATTTTTTTCCATACACGTGCACCTGTCATATCCATGCTCATCGATACTTCGGCCTCACCGTTTACTGGGCTAAAGTCCATACGTGCATTGGTCACGTGGTCGCCTTCCAGTTTAGATTCTGTTTCACCGGGTACGATCTTCACCGCATACAGGTAAAGTGGTGCATTAGGATTATGCCTTTCTTTTTTGTCTTCAGCACCGTATACAAAACGTACATTATTCGGGAATTTGTTCTTTACCACATCCAGCTGCAGGTAATGGTTCAGCTTAGCAGTATCCTTCTTAGGGATGATACCTACCACGGGGCCGTCGTTCAAAGTGCCGCCATCGCGCGATGCATTGGGGATCCAAACCGCATAAAGAGGGTTTTTCTTAATTGCTTCAGCTTGCTTTAAAGTAGCCGAGTCAGAGCCTTTTGCACCGGCTTTACCAGTGTCTTTTTTGCTCGAAGCAAGCATTGATGAAAGGCTTCCTGTATCGCTTGCACTTGCGGCAGCAGTTTTAGTCGTATCGGCACCTGCGGCTTTTGCAGTCTTAGTAGTATCTGTGCTGGCCGAATCTTCTTTTGAGCCCGACAGGTAAGCTGCCAAAGCAGTATTTGCCGCGTCCAGCGAGGGATAGATCTCCTGGTTAGTGTATGTTTCAAAGAATTGCAGCTTGGCTGTCGACTGGAGGTAAGAACGCACACGCTCAGGGTTGCGCACACCTGCCAGTTCCACGGTTATGATACCTTTATTTTCATCAAGGTTCACGTTAGGGCTGGCAACGCCAAATTTATCTATACGGGTAAGCAGTACGTTATAAGTACGCTTAACGGCATCTTTACCTTCCTTATTGATCTTGCTTAATACCTGGTCATTGGTCGAGTTAAGCGTGATATCCTTTTCAGATGGTTTTGTGAACAGGTAAGCGAGTTTTGCCGAAGGGTTATCCTTTTTAAAGGCTTCGCCGAAGAGCGTCACAAAATTAGCCTGGCTATTGGCTTTTGCCGCATTGGCATCGGCTATAGCCTTATTCAGCAAAGGATCCTGGGGGTTATTTGACATAGAACGTACCAGTTCATCAAGGCTTACCTCCAGCGTTACGTTCATACCACCCTGCAGGTCAAGGCCCAGGTTCAGTTCCTGCTCCTTGGCTTCCTGTAGGTTATATTTTTTCAGCAGTGGAACGCTGAAAACGGTTTCACCCTGCATGCTGTCGCTAATTGCCTGGAAATGTGCTTCAGTCAGGCTATCCAGCCTTTTGCCGGTAGCTGTCGGATCCTCAACCTTTGCGGCACGTTCGGCCTTCAGGTGCATCTTTTTTTCTACACTCCGTACTATGAATGTAAAAGAAAGCTGGTATAGAGAAATAAGAATAAGCGCTGCGGTAAAAAATTTTACCAACCCTTTTAATTGCATAGGTGTCTTGTTAAATTAATGTATTATATAAGCTTCCTGAAAAATCAGAAGTGGGCAAAGATAGGATTTAATATAAAAAAATAAAGTTTCAGGCGCGGATTAGATCATTTTTAGGAAAAAAAAGAAATTTTCAAAGATTTTACCATTATTTTAATGATTATCGTATTTTTACGAAACTCAATATCTATCAAATAAATATAATAGCATGATACGAAAAATTACGCTACTCTTTTTAGCGTGTATTGGTTTTTGTTCTTTGGCCAGCGCTCAGGGGCAATCCTGCAAGTTTGATATAGTGCATCAACAGCACATGGCCACAGACCCTGCTTACGCCGCAGCAGTGAACCAGATGGAGGCTCATTGGGCCCAGATGAATTTGCCGAATGCACTTGTAGGCCCCGCAACATATAGCGCGGGTAAAGCTTATAAGGTGCCTGTAGTGATACACGTAATGCTTCCGGGTGGTGCAAACCCCATAGGCAGCCCTTACAATCCTACAGATGCCCAGCTTATTGGGATGGTGGATTACCTGACCAAGACATACGCAGCAAAATGGCCTGGATATCCCGATTCCAACAGCGGTGGCACATACATCCCGATTGAGTTCGTATTGGCCCAGCGCGACCCTAACTGCAATGCAACCACAGGTATTGAGCGTGTGGATGCAAGTAGTGTTCCAAATTATACAGCTTGCGGCGTTGGTACAGGTGGTGCTAACGATGTGCTGATCAAAAACCTGTCCAGGTGGCCGGTTGATCGCTATTATAACATATGGATTGTCAATAAGATAGATTGCGAAGACGGTACAGGCCCCGGCCCATATGTGGCTGGCTATGCGTACTTTGCCGGTGCAGCAGCACAGGATGACGGAACCATCATGCTGGCAATATCATCTTCTGCAGGCCAAAAAGTATTGCCCCACGAAATTGGGCATGCCATGAACCTATACCATACCTTCGAAGGCGGTGATGCATCAACATGCCCACCTGTTGAAACAGCTGTTACCTGTGCGACCATAAATGACAGGGTATGTGATACACGCCCCGAAAAGCAGTCGTCTTTTAACTGCCCTTCAGATCCCAACCCTTGCAACCCCCCTACCAATACTTATGACAACGTTCAGCGCAATATCATGGATTACTCAAGCTGTCCTGACAGGTTCACTCCCGGTCAGAAGGTTAGGGTAATGGATGCGCTGCTAACCCAGCGTACCAATTTTATTGGTTCTTTGGGCGGTGAAGCACCGGGCGCAGCACCAACTACAGCTACTTGTAATACGGCGACCAGTACTCCCGGAAATGCATTTAATGCCGGGCCACGCGAAGTAAAGATCAACGATGGTAACTATACTTACCTTGATTATCAATCAAGTGGTTATAATGGCGATGGCAACCTTGCTTACGTAGACCTTACCTGCAAAGAGGGCGCTACGCTGGATGCAGGCAGTACTTATACCCTGGCCGTAAAAACAGGTTTCTGGACAGAAAGGGTACGTGTTTACCTCGACATGAACAATGACGGTACGCTCGCTCCTTCTGAACTGATATACAGCCATGATGGTACATTGAACAATGAAAACCACAGCACTTCATGGACCGTGCCTAGTGTAATCACTAATCCTACACTCGTTACATGTACGCCGCTGCGTATGCGTGTAGTTACAGACCGTACTGCCGCAGTCACTCCTCCCGATGCCTGCAATGTTGTAACAGGACAGGCGGAAGATTATTCTATCACGATCGTAGGCTCCGGCGCAGGCGGTGGCACTGTAGCTATTACCCAGCTTAATGGTTTACCACAGTCATGTAACTCCGATTCACTGCATTTTTCGGCTACACCCAATAACGTTGTGAACCCAACTTACAAATGGTTCATCAACAACGTTGCCACAGGCGTTACTACCAGCACATTCGGCAGCGACGTATTTGTAACTGGCGACCAGGTAATGGCTAAAATATATTTCTCTACAACTTGCGGTATTGACAGCGCCTCTTCTAACGTGATCACCATCACGCGCTCAGGCATCATACCTCCAAGCGCTACCATTGCTATGACAGTGGGTAGCCCCGTTAGCTGCACAGGCGATACGCTTACCTTTAGCGTAACAGCTGCGGTTAACCCAGGCACTGCTCCTACATACAAATGGTATGTGAACGGTGTGCTAAGCGGTACCGGTACTTCCTTCACATCTAGCACACTGAACAATGGTGACGCAGTACATGCACAGATCACTTCTAATTCATCATGTGCTATACCCGATACAGGAAGCTCTAACTACATTACTGTAACGCACGGCACCATCACTCCTACCAATAGTATCGCGGTGATAAATGGTAACAACCCCGGCTGTCCTAACCAGGTACTTACCTTCCAGGCTACACCTACTACACCGGGTAACGCACCTACCTACACATGGCGTGTGAACGGTGTTCCAGCAGGAAATAACACAAACATATTCTCAGGCACCTTCAATAACGGCGATATCGTAACTGCAACGCTGCATTCCACAGCCAATTGCGCAGTACCTGATACCGCAATTTCTAACCCGATAACAGTGGTTATTAATTACGATACGCAGGACGTGGTAATATATACACTTGCTACATTCCCTGTATGTGCCACACACAATGTTACTTTTGAAGCAACTACCCTCAACATTGGTGAAACCTTACAATGGCAGATAAATGGTGTGAATGTGCCCGGTGCTACAAACCATACATTTACTACCAATCAGCTTAACAACAATGATGTGGTTACAGCAGTCATCTCGATAACCAACTCTTGTATCTACAACCCGATCGATACATCTAATGCCATTACGGTTACAGTTGATCCTTCCACCACCCCAAGTCTCAGCATGACCATCACACAGGGTAACAACCCCGGTTGTCTTGACTCATTGGTTGAATTTACCGGAGTAGTGTCCAACATGGGTGTTAACCCGAACCTGGTATGGCTGGTAAATGGCGTTCAGGTTGCCACTGGTACAGTATTCTCCAGCACAGGCTTGCTGGATGGTGATGTTGTTACCTTCCGCGGAAACCAGACAGATGGCGAATGTTATACAAGCGATACTTTAAGTTCTTCGATTGTAATGCACCTGACGCCGACACCTCCTACGCCGCTTTTGTCGCTTATTGGCAATATGCTGGTTGCTACAGGTGCAGGTAACTATGTATGGTACGGCCCTAACGGTTTGATACCCGGCCAGGCTACCAACACATACCATCCGCCAACCCTAGGTGCTTACTGGTGCGTTAATATCAGCAACGGTTGCCGTTCTAATCCTTCAAACGTCCTCACAATATCATTGCTGAAGGTGGGCAATTATAACCTGGAGAACGTGAAGATCTACCCTAACCCTACGTCTGGACAGATAGTTCTGGATTGGGGAACCAACGTGAACGTAAAATTGGATGTGTTCAATATTACCGGGCAGGGGCTGCTGCACCAGGATATAAACAACCAGTCTAAAAAGGTCATGGACCTTTCATACTTACCAAACGGTGATTACTTCCTTGTGATCAGAGATGAAACAGGAAATGCCGGAACTGTGAAAGTGACCATCGCTAAATAGTTGACATAACAGAAACAATAAAAAGAGAGACAGCCGCCTATCCAGGCGGCTTTTCTTTTTGTGTTATTCAGTGCGGGAAATATTCACGAATTCAGTACGAGCGGGGCTCCATTAGGAGCCCCATATTTATGTAAATTTCTGTTGGAGATATTAAAGCTCCATTAGGAGCGACCTGTTGATTCACGGATTTTATCTTGGACCTTATTGCTCTTGCACGTATACTCTTTTCACCCGCTGCGATATGCCTGTCATGATCTCGTAAGAAATAGTGCCCGACCATTCTGCTAGTAGTTCAAGCGGCAACTGTGGACTAAACACCGTAGCCTCGTCACCCTCATTAGCTTCCGGAATATTTGTGACATCTACCATACACATGTCCATGGCTACAATGCCTACCACTTTGGCCGGCTTGCCATGTATCAGCACATGTGCCTTGCCATTACCCAGTGCCCGCGGGTAACCATCGGCATAACCTATGCATATCGTAGCGATCCTCATCGGGCCGTTTGCCTGGCCTTTCCTGCCATAGCCTACAGTATCGCCTTCCTTCAAAGTTTTTATCTGCGCTATCTTCGTTTTCAAAGTGCTGATCTGCTTCAGCTGCCCATGCATGGCATTACTACTGTCTACGCCATACAGGCCTATGCCCAGGCGCACCATATCAAGGTGCAGGTCCTTATGCCGCACTATCCCTGCCGAATTGCAGATATGCCTCATAGGCTTATAAGATAATTGCTCAACAATGCTGTCGCTCATTGACCGGAACAGTTCTGCCTGCATTTTCGTATACTCATCGTGCGTGCCGTCCTCGCTGGCCGCAAGATGGCTAAAGATTGAGGCTATCTTTACATATGGATTGTTACGTAACAATTGCTTTAACTCGTCCAGTTCGTCCTGCATAAACCCAAGCCTGTGCATCCCCGTATCCAGTTTTATATGTATCGGGTAATCTTTCACATTCAGCATTTGCGCTATCTCCATAAATGCGTTGAAGGAGCGCACGCTGAATATTTCAGGCTCCATCTTCCATGCAATCATGCGGTCAAAAGATCCCATATCCGGGCTCATTACCATAATGGGCATGGTTATCCCTGTCTTGCGTAGTGCAATGCCCTCATCTGTATAGGCTACCGCCAGGTAATCCACCCCGGAATATTGTAATTCATTGGCTATTTCATAACTGCCATGGCCGTAAGAATATGCTTTTACGATAGCCATGGTTTTCACACCGGGTTCCAGGTACGAGCGGAACACATCTACATTTTGCGCCAGTGCAGACAGATCCACCGTCATTACGGTCTGATGTATTTCCTGCTCCAGCAATACACTTATTTTATCAAAGGCAAAAGGCCTCGCTCCTTTCAAAAGGATCGCTTCATTTTCAAAGGTAATGAGATAAAATTTCTTCAGGAATTCTTCTGTAGACTTAAAGAATATGCTCCGTAATTTTTTGTGCTTTCTGAAACTGGCTTTGTTTTTATACATCGCCGGTCCTATCCCTATAAAGCGTTTAATATTATGCTGCACAACCAGGTCCGCGACCTCGTCATAGAGGTCAGTATCGCGGGCCATACCCTGCTGTATGTCAGATAATATAACCGTATGCTGTGAATGTTGTTGCTGCTGCGCAAGAAAATCAAGCGCTATACGGAATGAAGTAAAGTCCGAATTATAAGTATCGTTTATTACCGTGCAGCCGTTTATACCATGCTTCAGCTCCAGCCTCATGGATACAGCGTGCAGTTGCAGCATGCGCTGTTTTATTTTATCCATAGCCGTGTCCAGTAGCAGCATCACGCACCAGCAGTGTATCGCATTTTCAATGGACGCAGGGTCTGTGAACGGAATGATTATAGATACTTGCTCTTCTTTGTAGATAGCATCAATGGTAGTTTTCCCGTTCTCCGTTTGGATATTGTGTATCCTGAGCTCAGCATTTGTTTTCTGCGACCATGTGAATAATTGCAGCGGCACCTCGTTGCCCGATACCCTTGTTTGGTGCATGTATTGCAACAGGCACTCGTTAAGTTCGTGATGATCTTTGCAATAAACAAGTTGCCCGGCATGCCTGAACAGCAGCAGTTTTTCATTTATTTTCTGTCGCTTATTCAGAAACCCATCATCATGCGCTTCACCCACATTCGTGAACACACCGATGGTTGGTTTTATGATACGCTCCAGTTGCTCCATCTCCGATGGCTGCGAGATGCCGGCCTCGAAAACCGCAAGTTGATGTTGTGGCTCCAGCAGCATCACCGACAAAGGAACGCCCACCTGCGAGTTGTAGCTCTTGGGGTTGCGCACCATATTATAGTCAGGGCTTAACAGCTGGTACAGCCACTCTTTTACTATGGTTTTCCCATTGCTGCCGGTGATCCCTATCACAGGTATATCAAATTGCTTTCGGTAAGTCTCAGCTATCTGCTGCAGCCCTCGCAATGTATCCTTTACCTCTATAAAATTTGCACCGGGAAAATTTTGAAGATCGACACTTTGGGATACCAGGAAATTGCGTACCCCTTTTTCATAAGCATCTGCAATAAAAGAGTGTCCGTCGCGAACGCGGGTTTTTATAGCAACAAATAACGTGTTTTCCGGCTTGTTGATCTTACGGCTGTCAGTAACAATATCGCCCACCGCTTCACTGCCTGCCTGTTGCAGCCACGTTCCGTGGCACCATTCGCATACCCTGTCCGTAGTGATCTGTTGCTCCGCCATGCTCATATAGTACTAAGAAAAGAAGCAGCAAATTAATCAACATAGCGCGTTTTACCCGCATGCACGCCAAATATGTTCACCGTCCGGCCAAAAATTTTTAATCAAAAAGCAATAAATTATTATAATTTTATCAAAACTGTTTATAGATGAAAAGACTTTACCTATTCGTTTTACTTGCATTGTTTTCTTTTTCTACCTCATTTGCCCAAACCACAGCCGACTATGCAGTGCAATTAACTGCAACTGTGCAGGTTACGCCCCCCAAGGTTAATCTTACCTGGGTGCGCCATGCCGATACGCCCACTTACTATATCTATAAAAAAGCAAAGAACGCAGGCTCATGGGGAGCAGCAATAGCCACTCTGCCATACACAGATAGCACCTACACCGACTTGGCTGTCGTTGCGGATTCGAACTATGAATACCAGGTACTGGCAAATGGCAACCTTGCTTCAGGCTCAGGGTATTTATTTGCCGGTATCAAGTCGCCGCCGCTGCACAATAAAGGCGCTATCATCTTACTCGTCGATTCCACATTTACCGATTCTTGTGCTCCCGAGCTACACCGCCTGAGGAACGACTTGAGGGCCGATGGCTGGGAAGTGATACGCCGCGACCTGTCGCGCACCATGCCGGACACAGCAGTGCATGCTATCATAAAAAACCTGTACAATGCTAATCCACGCCTCAGGGCCGTGCTTATCGTCGGCCATATCGCTGTTCCTTACAGCGGTGATATCAATCCCGACGGGCACCCCGACCATCTTGGTGCATGGCCTGCCGATGTGTATTACGGCAACATGGATGGTGTATGGACCGATGCTACTGTGAATGATATAAGCGCGGGCTACCCTGCCAACCAGAATATACCCGGCGATGGTAAATGGGATCTTGACATGCTGCCTACCAACAACAAGCTGCAGGTAAGCCGCATCGACTTCAGCAATATGCCTGCTTTCCCTAAATCAGAAATAGAGCTGATGCGCAGCTACCTGAAAAGGGACCACGTGTATAAGATGGACTCTCTCAATATTGCTCACCGCGCCCTGATCAGCGACAACTTCGGGCCTTTTAGCGGCGAGGCTTTTGCGGCCAGTGGGTTCAGAAATTTTGCTCCGCTGGTAGGCACTGACAGTGTGAAGATCATACCGTATATCTCCAGCATGAATGCTGAATCATACCAATGGTCTTATGGCTGTGGCGGCGGTTCCTTCACAAGTGCAGGTGGGATAGGCGTTACCAACGATTTCGTGACCAACAATATAAATGGCATATTCACCATGCTCTTTGGCAGCTACTTCGGCGACTGGAATGTGACCAACAATTTCCTGCGCGCGCCCTTGTGTTCCGATACTCCTGCACTCACCATATGCTGGTCAGGCAGGCCGCAGTGGATGTTCCACCATATGGCCATGGGAGAGAACATAGGTTACTCTGCCCTGCTATCGCAAAATAATACAAACCTGTACCTGTCCCAAAATCTCAACTATGGCGCAAAGTGGGTACATGAAGCACTACTGGGCGACCTGACATTAAGAAGCGACTATATCAAGCCTCCATCAAACCTTGCCATATCGGCACCATTGAATGCCGGCGCTACCTTGACCTGGACGGCTTCGCCCGATGCCGGTGTATTGGGTTACTACGTATATCGTTCCACAACACCTTACGGCAGCTATCAAAAGATATCGTCTTTGATACCCACTACTACCTATGTTGATACTGTGGGTACCAACGGCTTGCAATACTATCTTGTAAGACCATCGAAGTTGGACACTACACCTTCAGGAACGTACTATAACCTTGGGCTGGGCATAGTTGATTCCGCCAACGTAACTTATCCAATACCTGTTAATGTAGCTGAGCTTGCTGCTAACAGCAGGATATCACTGTACCCCAACCCAGTTAAGAATAACATGGAACTTGTAGTTGACTATACAAAGAACACAGCGGCAACTTTCTATATCATGAATATGGAAGGACAGGTAGTCAGGGAATATACAAAGCAGCTATCAACAGGCAGGAATACTTTCAGTTTCGATGTCAGCAAACTGCCCTCAGGCGTATATTCTTTAACGATGAATGCGGATGGATACAGGGAAACGAAGAACTGGATAAAGGTAAATTGATAAAGCTCCTTCAAAATATATAGAAAAAGGTCCTGCTCACCCGGCGGGACCTTTTTAATTTATTTCTGTTTCGGCACGGGAGAAAATTCTTTGTTCACTTCATCAGGCTGGTAGAACTCATAGGCCATATGAAAGAACTTGTAGAAGGTATATATCTGCACCGTAGCAGTATCCTTATTGTTATTAAGCACGGCAAAAAACCTGTCCGAGTCATAATCTTCCGGGGTGATAGCGTTATTCTCCAACTGGTTCTTACTCCTGCGGCCAATTGGCTTCCAGTACACATCCACATGGTGCTGTTCGCCTTTCGTATCTGTCACATCAATGCTGCAGCGCTTGGGTGTAACACGCAAAATGGAATCCATACCATAAGTGCCATTGGTGAAACCTTCGCTATTCACCCGCTCAAAATAGGTAAGAAATAATTTTGCCCTGCGCTCATTCAGTTGATTATGTCCTATCACTGCGGGATCGGCCTCTACGGTTACATTGCCTTTCTCATCCTGCTTTGCGGTAAAGTTGTTGAGTGGCTCCTTAGGGTATTGCACCGAGACACTCCTGATATTGGCTGCGGGTATGTCAAATACGGTACGGTCGCGCCAGTCTTCTATTTTCATGGGGTAGCGCGGCGTCAGGTAACCTGTAAAGCCCGGCACCTTTACCACATAAGGGGTTTCCGCACCTTCCATCAGCATATAGGAGCCATCATCTGCATGCACCTGGCCGCCTACGTAAAAGACGCGCATCTTTTCACCCTGCCTGTTATACAGCTCCACTTTGATGGCATTACCTGTCATGTCTTTGATGACGGTGTTATGCGCGGCTGCAGGCACAGGATAGGCAGCTTCCTGCCTTGCCAGTGTTTGTAACAAAGTATTGGTAGGTGATGACAGCGCTTTGTATTGCTTATTTACTGTCCAGCCCCCGGCAGTACGTTCCAGCAGCACTGTCTGGCCCTGGTTATCCGCAATGAATATCTTGCCTATTATGCCGGTATCGCGTACGTTGAATGCTGCGTCCTTTGTTGAAAAGCCGCTCTCCTTATTGCCAAAGAGGAAGTAGTATACGCCAAATCCCAGGACAGCCAGCAGCACGAGGTATAATAAAGTCTTTTGCATCTATATGATTTTTAGGATCAAGCTGTCTTCTCATAGCGTCTCTTCCTGAAGAATAAATAGCAGGAAGCAAACACCAGCACCAGCCCGATAGGTATGCCTATATTAACAGCCTGCCACTTTTTGCGTTCAGCCTTTACACGGCCTTCATCCAGCAGGCGCAGGCGATGGTCTTTAGAGCGCGCCTCCAATAGCCCCGAATGATCGGTAAGATATTCAAGGCAATTGAGCATGAAATTCTTGTTGGCGTACATGGTTTTGCTGTACTTCCAGAAGCCCATGTCCATAGGGCCCGTGCTGGGCGATACATTATTGACGAAAATGTCTCCGTCTGATATCACGATCATGCTGGTAGGGCTGTCGCATGCATATTTGTAGCGCTGTCCTATCGAGTCAAGCATATGCATGGTGCTGGCGGGTAACCTGTTCTGGAATATAGAACGGAATTTGCCTTCCATCAATACCGCAACCGGCTGGTAGGGCTTGTTCATATCCTGGGGCCTTGGCGGGTGCAACATCATACTTAGGTTGACACGCACCGGCGAGGGCGTAGTGCGGCTGTATTTGGACGATGCCAGCAGGATAGTCTTCTTAATTTCAGGGTTAGCTATCGTATCTATGCTATTGGCAAATACGCCTAATACAGCATCCATGTTGTTTACTATGGGATGCTTTGATGATGGCGTAAAAAAAGGAAGGTAAATAAAAGGCGGGTATTCAAATGTCGGTTGCCCGCTTGAATTTGTGCCGGATATCATCGGCATTACCTCGCACTGTACATCTTCGATAAAATCGGAATTGATACGTACACCGTAGCGGAATAATATATCCTCAAGGTTCAGGTTGTAATCGGTAGTAATGAACTGCGAGTTACGTTGCAGGCTATCCATATAGGTACGCAGCATATCCACGCACCAAATGATATGTCCGCCTTTCATCACATACTGGTCTATCTTAAACTTTTCTTTGTCGCTGAATGTATCGGTGGGCTTATTGATGATGACCGCATCGTAATAGTTGGGGATGTGTGTAGATGCGGTCAAGTCAAAAGTATCCAGTTTGTATTGCCTTTCCAGTGTGCGCAGCATCGACCATGTTTGGTAACCCAGTGCCTCGCCATGGCCCATTATGTAGGCAATATTGTAAGGCACATTCCTGTTAAGCCTGCTAATAGCGCTGGCAAATTTGTACTCCAGCAACGATTCAGCATAGTTCAGCGCCTCTATCCTGTTCGCATCCGACCGGTTCTCTATCAACTGCACCGGTGCCGATTTGCCTTTGTAGTTCACAAGTGCATAAGGGAAAACTATCTTTTCCGAATAGTCGCCTTCATCTCCCTCGCCCACTCTCGTGCCCATCACACCTTTGGCAGCCAGCTGCTGGAAAATGTCTTTTTTCTCATCCTCGCCTTTGCCTTCAAAAGGATCTATAAAATGGACTATGATATTGCCACCGGCATATTCTTTAAACGATTGCAGGCGGTCGCGCACTGCTTCCTGCAGCCTTATGAAATCGGCAGGCATTTTGCCGGCCAGGTACACATCCACCACTGCTACATCCTTCATGTTGCGCAGTAATGTTTTGGTAGCGGGCGAGAGGGTGAAGCGCCGCTCGCCGGTCATATCAAGGCCGTAATGAAAGCGCGAAGCAAGCATATTGGCACATACCAAAATAGCCAGCAGTATCAGCAGCCTTACAGTAGCCTGGCGCTGTTGCGACCTTCTTTTCTTAGATGAGTTGTTCGTTGCCATATACTAAGCGTCAGTCGTTCTGTGCCGTGTCCCAGGTGCGGCGGTTAAGTGAAAGACGAGTAAGCGAGATGAAAAGGATAATAACCGATAAGAAATAAAGTACATCGCGGCTGTCCACGAAGCCACGGCTTATGGAATTATAGTGAAAGGAGATACCTATCATGCCCAGGTAGTAATCAAAGCCACCTTTCAGCTGCGGTATCTTGCTAAGCGCCTCGAAACCGTAGTAAAGCAGGTAGCAGGCAAATAATGCGATAAGAAAACCCACTACCTGGTTGCTGGCCAGCGATGAGCAGAACACGCCTATTGCCGTAAAGCCCGCAGCCAGGAAGAACAAACCTATATAAGAACCTATTATAGCACCTGTATCCAGGTTATTGGCTATGGCCGATAGATTGCTAACGGTGTATACATAAATAAAGGTGGGCAGTATAGCAAAGATCACCAGTGCCAGTGTGGCCAGGTACTTGCCTATAATGATATCAAAATCAGTCAGCGGCTTTGTGGAGAGCCACTCGATGGTACCGTCGCGGAATTCATCGGCAAAGGAGCGCATGGTGATGGCGGGTATCAGCAACATCAGCAGCCATGGGGCCATCTCGAAAAAACGGTCGAGCGAGGCATAGCCGTAGTCGAGTATGCTGCTATCGGGCAGTATCCAGAGGAAGAGGCCGCAGGCTACCAGGAATACCAGTACCGCCACATAGCCTACTATAGAACTGAAAAAAGAGTTGATCTCCTTTATAAAAATGCTGCGCATGTGTTACCTAATGGCTTTGGAAGTGTGCAAATATAGTGAAATGGGGTTGATTGGTTTAATGGTTGATCAGCCGACTGGTTAATAATGTCATAAAAGTGACAATGGTGCTGTTTGGTGTTCCTGAAATATGTTTCATTTTATCTTTTTTTCCGGTTTCCGGTTGAAAATGCGTTTCCGGTTTTTTGTGGGCCATTTCGCTGAAAGGCTTTGTGGCATTGTCATATGATGTTTTGGTGAAATTTCTGGTTTTTTCCGGTTTTATCTTTTGCCGACACTTATGGCTCTCGTTCGATATCTCATCTTATGAGTCCTTCCTCTGCTTGTTACTTTCTTTTGCCTTGATGCAAAAGAAAGTAACCAAAGAAAAAATATTCACAATCTCAATGTCTCTTCAAAGGCGTTCATGAGATCGCTGCGCTAAGTTCAAGGCTCTTGGAAAGAAAGCTAAAAATATTTGCTTAGCCCTAAAGAGGGAAATAAGTTCGAGCTTCGAACACATCCTTGCTTCAGCAGGACTTTTATAAGTCCGTAACACTTTAAACTTCAGTAAGTTTTTCTAAATGCGCCGTAGGCTGAGCCCGAGGCAGGCGACCGGGCATAAAATGAAAATCGGGCATTTACTCAGGGTGTTAGGGGGCGGAATGTCTTGCCAGGCATATCATATGATGATAAAAGTAGCGTGCCCGATTTGTGCCCGACCATCGGGCCGGGCAGGCCCGAATCGGACATTTGGTGCCCGAAGGTGCCGGACATCGGGCATTTGGGATAGCTGCAGGTGGAGTGTTTTTGGTCGTTCATGATAGCGGTTTAGTGTTTAACAATATCTGCCCAGAAAAGCCGGCTTGTTGGGGCAGTTATTAGGCAAGCCGTAAAGTTCCGAAGCTGTTTTGAGATGGGCAAACTGAAGTTTTATGATACCCTTTTGGAAGGGTATGATACCCCTTTGCGGAGGGTATGATACTCCTATTTTTGAACTTAAAATATTGATAATGAGGCGCGGGTATAATGAAATGGAAAAATCGAAAAATAGCCTGGCGCGAGGTTCGTTGGTGAAGAACACCAACAAAGGCAGAAAAAAGGAAAAAGGTCCGGTGCTGAGTTGGTAAGGGATGAACAGCAAGGAAGGCAGAAGCCGGAACAGTGGAGGAAGATCTTCACCCACGAAAAAATCTACTTTACCACTTATTGCAGTATTTTCCATATCAATATTATAGTTTTATCACAAAGCACAAACATGGTAATCCGCTATCTGCATTTTATTATTCTTTGTTTAGTTGTTCTTGCAGGTTGCAAGAGCTACTCGAAATACCCGATAGACAATAGGCCCCTGGAAAAAACCGATACGTCTCTCTTAGGCATTTGGAAGATCGATGGAAAAGATAAAAAACTTCTTTGGGCTACCATAAAAGATACCGACAAAGCAAATTTCATTTTGGTGCAACAGCACCAGGACATTATAGACCAGGCGACATCGTGGAGAAATATGGATGCTGGTAAAAAACGAGCGGTTTTTGCCGAGTATTACAAAGATGACACTGCAAGCCTTAACGAGGCAATGAAGGCAGATGCGAGGAATATCAATGACACCACGCATATCGCTGAAATGAGAAAAAGGATAAACACGTATGATATCACTTACTTTAATGCAGGTGGAAGAAACCCACAGTATCAACAGTGGGACGCATATCTTTCGAAAGTGGGCAATGAACATTTTCTTAATACTACGTACCGCGATTATCATCTAGACAATAAAGGGGAAATCCTGGATGTGCCGACAGAAGATGGGTACTTACTCGTAAGGCTGGTAAAGGTCACAAAAGATTCTATCGCAGCAGCGGTGGTGGCCGATAGCACTTTAAAGAAATTAACCAATTGCGCCGCTGTGCGTAAGCTGGTCACTAAAAACCTAAACAATAAATCCTTCTATTGCGATACTGTTCATTTTTATAAGGTGAGCAGTTACCATTTATCACTAAATGAAGCGATGAAAAAAGCGAATTGATGATGAGCCGATATGTAAATATGATCATACTTTGCATGGCCTTTCTTGCAGGCTGCAAGAGCTACTCGAAATACCCGATAGATAGCAATTCTTCTGTAGCTATCGACACAAATTGAGTGCCAGAAGAGACTCAATGGATAAAGAAGTAATGAATCGTTTTAACTTAAATAGCAGCGAATTATGAGATCATCAATTATATGCATGCTTTTTCTGTTCACTCTTCCGTACAGCTGTTTGTGCCAGGAAGGCTTTCCCCGGCATAAGACATTAGTGGTTGGCGGTTCGAAGTTCAGTATTAACGAGCAGGGAGTTTCTTTCGGGAAGACCGACCCGGTATTTCTTGCCCCGGCGGATACGTCCGGCAACGTGCTATTTACAGGTATTATTCGCGGCGTCCGGGTCATCGGCAGGTTCGCACCTTGTGCTTACGCGACAGATACCACCTACGCAGAAGACCCGAGCAACGGAGAAATGTACATGGTATGCCACCCCGTTTACAGTTTAAAAAAACAGGGCGAGTGGGACTATTTTTATGGCAAGGGCTTTTGCTACCATGAATTTTATGATAAAGGAGCTCTTACCGATGCAGATTCCTGGAAACAATTATTCTCGAATAAGAGGAAGGGCATAACGGTTGCTGACAGTATGGGGAAAATAAGGTCATATGTTGATCAATACGTTAAGAAAGGCGACGGCTCGGCCCCCCGAAGGGAAAGCGCAATAGAGTAAAAGGAGTTGCAAAAACAATTTAAATCATTACCCTGAAATTGCGGCAAATTATGAGATCAGCATTTTTCCCCGGCCTCCTGCTTAGCCTTATTTCTATATCAGGCTGTACAAATAAAGTGCATGTTTTTGTTAAACACACGGATGTGGAAGAGGCGGCGTTGAAAGGCAGGGTCAATTTGGCCACTACGTACATCTGTTCACTGGATAGCACGGGCGCTGAACATTGCAGTACCTGGGTAAGAAAATTTAATGCCCAGGGATTCAAGATAGAGGTACTGGATACGTCGGGGAATGATTTTTTTATTACCAAATATTCCTACAATAGTGACGGCCTTTTAGCGAAACTTACTTTTTCTGCCAACAGCCCCTTTTCTTCACCTTCGGAATCCAGCTACCTGTATTCTTTTAGTGAACGCAAAAAAACGGTGGTCACCCGTACTTTTGGCAGTTCGCCGACAAGCATTGATTCTTCTGTGAGCCTATATGACAAGAATGGAAATGAAATTGAGCACAAGAGTAGTGATACAAAATGGACCTATAAATATGATGAACACGGCTTCCTTGTTTGGGACAAATTCACCATTGGGAGAGAGACCATTGAAAGCAATTATATCAATAACAAGCAGGGAAGGGTTTTGAAAAAGACCCGGTCCGATGGTTTGACAATAACTTACGTATATAATAAGGACGGCAATACAGTTCAAGAAAGGTGGATCGATGCAAAAGGAGAAGTGAAGGACCATTTCATCGGTTACTGTGAAGTAGACAAAAACGGTAATTATTTGAAACTCATTTCCGTTTGTCCGCAGACAAAAAGTATGGGTATCAATAGGCAGCTTATTGAATATTACTAAGTTTATGGCGGCAGAGAGATGCGTCGACACCTCTGAGAACAAAAAAACACAAATAAGCAAAGCGGTATTTGTCCGACGGGAGCCGTTGAGTCCTCGAAGGGAGCGGCTCAATGGGTAAAGAGAATCCATGCACCCAAGAACGGCTGACGAAAGTCATAGTCCGGCTTATAGCGTTTAGCTAATTTTACCCAATAAGAGCAAACTATGGCATACAAACGCAAGACCTGGGCAGAGAAGATGAAACCGGGCGCCGAGCCGCAAATAGAAAAAACGGAGAAGCCCTTTGCCGATATACCCGCGAATGTAAAGATGCTGATAGCCACACCTATGATAGTGGACGAGTATGTACGGAATATACCCAAAGGGCATAGCAGCACACTGCAGCAAATGCGCACAGACCTGGCAGCGGAATATCATGCCGACTATACCTGCCCGGTAACATCGGGCATCTTCCTGCGGATAGTGGCGGAGAACGCCTACGAAGAGTATATGAAGGGTAAGCCCATAAACAAACTAGCTCCCTTCTGGCGAATGATAGATAGCAAGTCGCCCACGGCAAAGAAACTGAGCTTCGGGATGGAGTTTGTTAGTGAGCAAAGGCGGAAAGAGGGCTTGGCAGCCTAGTACTTTTCTATTTATTTCTTAGCTCGAACGAACATCCCCCTACCCCTCCCGCAAAAAAGCCGGACTATCGCTTCAGCCAGGCAGGGAATCACCGCACAAGGGGGGGAATTACCGAGGCATGTCTTTGGACATGGCTCGGTAATCCTATCCAGCTAAGTATGTTAGTCATCTGAAGATTGCTTCGTCGCGGCCAGCCCGCCAGGCAGGGGGCTCCTCGCGATGACGGGCGCGTGATTAGTCCAGGTCAGGTTGAGGAGTGTAGCGCAGGTATGGCTTCACTATTCTTAAACCTTTAGGAAATTTCTTTTCAGCATCTTCGGTGGAGACCGCGGGTACGACTATTACGTCTTCGCCATATTTCCAGTCGGCGGGGGTGGCTACGCTATGGTTAGCAGTGAGCTGCAGTGAGTCGATAACGCGCAGGACCTCAACAAAATTGCGGCCTGTGGATGCGGGGTAAGTAAGCGTAAGCTTCACCTTCTTATCGGGCCCTATTACGAAGAGCGAACGCACGGTGGCTGTAGCACTGGCCTCAGGGTGTATCATGTCGTAAAGGTTGGCTACATTGCGGTCGGCATCGGCTATGATCGGGAAATTGACCGTGGTGTTCTGGGTCTCATTGATGTCTTTTACCCAGCCCTGGTGCTTGTCCAGGGGGTCAACACTTACTGCCAGTACCTTCACATTGCGTTTAGCAAACTCGTCCTTAAGCTGTGCGGTGCGGCCCAGCTCGGTAGTGCATACAGGCGTGTAATCGGCAGGATGCGAAAAGAGTATGCCCCAGCTATCGCCCAGGTATTCGTGGAAATTTATTTCGCCTTCGGTGGTCTGCGCCTTGAAATCGGGGGCTGTATCGCCCAAACGTAATGACATATGTGCCTAGTTTTAAAATGTGATAAAATAATGTAAGATATACCCAAAGTTAAGCGTGGCAGCGGTTTTTCATACTAAGATTTTGTAAAGTTTTCATTTCTCCATTAATCAACATACTGTATCTTCGTGGCGGCACGTTATTAGTGTACAAAGTTCAATTGATGCGATCCCGCTTAATTATATTAATTACACTCATGTCGGTGGCGATAATGCCCCGGGCCCTGGCACAGCGCCATGCCCTGAACATGAGTGAGCACGATGAAAAGATCTACTATTTCGGGATCACTTTCGGTTTCAACTACTCACAGTACAAGATACATTACACCCAATCGTTCGCCGAAACAGATACGATAAGGCGCGCATCGCCCACATGGAAACCCGGCTTTAACCTGGGGTTGATGGGCAACCTGAGGCTGAACCGCTTCGTAGACCTGAGGTTCATACCCTCGCTGGTATTTGCCGAAAAAGGCATTAAATACAATATGAGCCCCGACAGCACTGCCGACCGCTCGATAGAAAGTATATACATGCACCTGCCGCTGCAGTTCAAATTCAAGAGCGAGCGCATACGCAACTTCCGTTTCTATGGCATGCTGGGTGGTAAGCTGGATTATGACCTCTCATCGAACGCGCGCTCGCGCAGACCTGATGAGTGGCTGAAAGTAAAAGCACTGGACTATGGTGCAGAGGTGGGTGTGGGCTTTGAGTTCTACTACCCTAACTTCATCTTCTCACCTGAAATAAAGATGAGCCAGGGCCTTGGCGACCAGCTGTATAAAGACTCGCATATA
>APMI01000118.1_pt1 | contig 55619 bp, 50 predicted proteins | sample 667938 | NCBI WGS metagenome assembly APMI01 (sample SAMN01084076, study PRJNA167559) | wastewater metagenome | biome: Wastewater | place: Denmark: Ejby Moelle, Odense | collected 2011-11-28
CGACAAGCGACCCTCTATACGGAGATTTTAGGACGGCGACGCTCATCGTGTCTCTCCTGGTCAACCTCACCTTGTTTGTGGGTTGGTTGGCAATCCGTCTTCAGAGCTAGTATGCTTATTTGATGCAAAAAGGGAACGTCAAAATCACTACACGTTCGACATTCGTATCGAGATGTTCTCCTCTGATATTTTATTGACTTATCCACAAAACTGTGGATAAACATAACCATCAACTGACAAAATGTCAAAAAATATACTTGCTTGTGGGTAGGAGTGGGTTGTATGATGAGTCTAGTGGAAAAGCGGGGTAACACCCGGACACATAAACACCACAACAAAAACACACATTAATATCTGCCGTTTTAATCGCTTCGAGAGGGGCTAACTACGAAGAAACGCTATGGATTATTTCGAACGCAAGCTTGATGACAAGCGTCGGTTGACAATTCCGACGGAGCTTCGTGCGGAATTTGCCAGCGGTGTCGTGCTTACTCGCGGATTTGGCGACTACCTTCATCTCTACCCACAACTTGTGTGGGACAGGGAAGTTGAACCAGCCTTGGCTGGCGACAACATCTTTGATGAAGAGCTCGCTGACCTGAACGTGCGGTTTCGACGCGGTAAAATCAGCCAAGCACTCGACCAAAAACAGGGGCGCGTGGTAATCGAGCAGCATTTACTCGACTACGCAAGCATCTCTCGCGACTTGGTAGCAGTGCGTGTCGGGTCGTACTGGCGACTGGGATCACCCGACAAATTGATGTAGTTTATCATCTGATAGTGTACCGTTCCTTAACAAATAAAATCTGTAAAACGATATCCTCGAGATCGACCTATCTGGTAGTGAGTCAGTGGATGGTTGGCCCACATGAAAAATTGCCAAACGTACCTTCCTCTAACACAACACCTCCCAAAAACTCCACCTCACACATAAGTCTCTCACTGCGCATAAATAGGGTATGAGTCCCACTGGGATCCCCTCGGCTTGCGCTGACTCACTTATACACAAAAACAAACACACCATGCGAAAACAAACATGGCTCATTATCAGTTAGGTGATCTCGAACGGTTCTACGCTGCCACCCTGTGGTATAGTAGGGTCGTATGAGTATCAAAGAACATCCACCACTTCATGTTCCAGTATTGCTCAACGATGTCTTGGCGCAACTGCAGCCCCAATCAGGCGAGAATTATCTCGATCTGACGGCGGGGTACGGCGGTCACGCACGGGCCATCCTTGAACGTACTGCAAACTATGCAGACTCTTGTCTTGTTGATAGAGACGAATATGCTCACGGGCATCTCGGCGATATAGCGAGCAAAGGAGCGACGCTCATGCGTGACGATTTCGTGTCAGCTGCCAAACAGCTGGTGCGCAACGGTCAGCAGTTTAGTTTGATTCTACTTGATCTGGGGGTGTCGTCACCACAGCTCGATAATGCCGAGCGAGGATTTTCTTTTACAAAGAGCGGTCCACTCGATATGAGGATGGATCGACGAAATGATATGACCGCACGAGATTTGGTCAATACATTGCGTCGAGATGACATCGTCAAACTCTTGATGGAGTACGGTGAAGAGCCGAAAAGAGTTGCACAGCGATACGCTACGGCGATCGTGAACGCTCGACCGCTAAATACAACAGAAGAGCTCGCAGAAGCGATCAAGCACGCTCATGTCGGTAAGTGGCAAAAAACCCACCCAGCGACACGCACCTTTCAGGCCTTTCGCATTGCGATTAACGACGAGATCCGCCAGGTGAGTGAAGTGATGCCGCTAGTCCCAAAACTCCTCAAAAAGGGAGGTAGGGTAGCAATCATCAGCTTTCACAGCCTGGAGGACCGAGTCGTGAAACGGTATTTGCAGGAACAAGAGCGCGCTGGCTACGAAGCCCAGCTGCACCTCGTTACAAAAAAAGCCATCGCAGGCGATACCAACGATGTTCACAACCCGCGATCACGTAGCGCAAAGCTGCGCGTCGCAGTGAAACCATAAAAACAAACAGAAAGGGGGGAACCAGGCTATGCCAGTTCACATCCCGGTACAATATCAGGATCAAGAAGCTCAGGTTGACGTTCGCGTCAAATAAAACCCTATTTGGATACGAGCTCATTATCCACCACTTATGAAGGGTCTGCCCGAACACTTATGCGAGTGAACGGGCAGCTACCCCTCAGGTAGACAAACAAAACAAATATAATCCCAAAAATTATTCACCACCATGTCATATACACGCACCGTACAATTTAATAGCAGGCGCCAAAGTAACTGGGGACGCAACCAAAATACTGTTGCTTTTGCCTCTGCTGTAAAACTTGGTCCTGTCACTCACACTGTTTTGATTGCTCTGATGATCACAGTGCTTGGCCTAATCTATCTAACGCAAGCGACTCGAGCGTCAGGCTACGATTATGCCGTCAGCGCTGTTGAAGATAAGATAGCGACGCTCGCTGACCAAAAGAAAGACCTTGAAGTTGACAATGCACGACTCACAGCCCTCAAAGAAGTGCAAAATAGTAGCGTTGCAAAAGCGATGACTACTCCAACTGATATACAACATGTAAGTCAGTAGCCTATGCCATTTTCTTTCCCTATCACAAAAAGTCGAACCTCGATCCTGTCTGCCATCGTACTTGGGTTGATGGCACTTTTTGTGATACGACTCTTTTATATTCAGGTCATCAGACACGACTATTATGTCGAACAGGCAGCGGGTGAACAAATAAAGCAATTTACGTTGCATGCCAAACGAGGTGAGATATATACGCTTGATAACGGTTCGCCAACGAAACTCGTTATGAATGAGACGGTGTATACAGTGTGGGCTGACCCGACAAAAGTGGAGGATCGTGCAAAAGTTGTTGATTCACTCAACCGCATTGCTGGCGGTACTGTCCGAAAAGATTTTGCTCAATACCTTGCTCGTACCACAACACGTTATCAGGTTTTGGCGACGAAAGTGACACGAAAACAGGCAGAACTTTTGAAAAAAGAGAATCTTGCCGGGATCGGCTTTGATGCCGTCTCGCAGCGAGTTTACCCTGAGGGCCAGTTGGCAAGTCAAGTCGTGGGATATGTTGATGCCGATGGTGATGGCAAGTACGGAATAGAACAAGCAAATGACACGACACTCAAAGGAAAAAACGGCTTACTCAAGACCGTGACAGATGTACGCTCTGTGCCGCTGACCATTGGCGATGCAAATGTCAATGTGCCGGCAAAAGATGGTGATAATCTCGTGTTGACAATCGATAGAAATGTCCAAGCCGAGACGGAAAAAGCCCTGGCTGATGGTCTCAAACGAACAGGTGCCACCAATGCGAGTGCAATCGTGATGGATCCTCGCAGTGGGCGAGTGCTTGCAATGGCAAGTTTACCGACCTATGACCCTTCTCAGCTTGATACGGTAACAGACATCTCGACACTCAACAACAATACTATCAGCAACCCCTATGAGCCGGGTTCTGACATAAAAATTTTTACGGTTGCAACCGGTATCGACAAGGCAGTTATTACCCCCGAATCGACCTATAACAACACTGATTATATTACTGTTGACGACAGTGTCATCACCAATGCGAGTAAGGGTCAAACAGGGACCATCACCATGCAACACGCGCTGAACTGGTCGCTTAATACTGGAACAGTAACAATCGCTCAACGTCTTGGTGATGGAAACAATATCAACTATCAAGCACGCAGGGCAATGTATGATTATTTTTATGGACGCTTCAGGATGGGGCAGACTACTGGTATCGAGTTAGCTAACGAACAGGCGGGAACGATCATCCCACCAGACGACGCACAGGGTAATGCTGTAAGATACTCAAATATGTCATTTGGGCAGGGAATGGATGTCACGATGCTACAGGTTGCTAGCGGGTTCTGTGCCGTGATCAATGGAGGCACCTACTACACACCGTCGATCATCGCCGGCAAAGTTGACGCCAATGGTTCGTATATCCCGGCAGCTCCAAAGTCCCGCTACGGCGGTGTCATCACTCCTGCATCGTCTGATACGATGAGGGATATGGTATATAAGGCGCGACAAGCGTTTTATGCCGGTCATGACAAACAGGGATTTTATATTGGTGGCAAAACCGGTACTTCTCAGACAATCGAGAATGGAAAGTACGTATTCAATCAGACAATTGGCACCTATCTCGGCTTTGGTGGAGAGAAGGGTGAAGTTCCCAGGTACGTAATCATGGTAGAGGTATCAGGAAAAGGCATGAACTTGTCTGGTGGCACGCATGCACTACCAATTTTTACCGATATTTCAAACTGGATGATTGACTACTTGAAGCTACAGCCGAAAGGATAGATAATAGAGAGATGACCGCACCACTATTTACCCACGAAATGAACGACACGCTCATGCTGAGTATTGGAGCATTTCTGCTCGCTATGACGCTGACGCCGATCTATACCTATTTTGCTTACCGCTATAAGTTCTGGAAACAGCAGCGCACGACCAGTGCGACGGGTGAATTGCTCCAAGTCTTTACGAAGCTCCACGCAAAGAAGTTTACACGCATCATACCGACAATGGCGGGTATCGTTGGCGTGGTAACAATCACCGTTATCACGTATTTTTTCAATTTTAATCGTGCCGAAACCTGGCTACCACTTGCTGCGCTTGTCGGCGGTGGGGCAGTGGGGCTGCTGGACGATATTATCAATATTCGCGGTCAGGGCAGCGGTGTGGCCGGATTGCGTTCGAGCATTAAGTTTGCGATGATCACGCTCGTCGCAGTCGTCTTGGGTTGGTATTTTTATAGTCGGCTCGGCTATACGACAGTACATATACCATATATTGGAGATTGGTTCCTGGGTATATGGATTGTGCCGTTGTTTGTATTTGCGGTAGTGGCGGCCGGAAATGCGGTTAATATCAGTGACGGGCTCGATGGCCTGGCCGGGGGGTTGCTGACGACGAGCTTTACGGTGTTTGGTATGATCGCACTGTTGCAAGGGCACTACCACATCGCCGGCTTTTGTTTTACGGTAACGGGCGCGCTTCTAAGCTACCTATGGTTTAATATTTATCCGGCGCGGTTTTTTATGGGAGATGTCGGGAGTTTTGCCTATGGTGCCTCGCTCGGGGTTATCGCCATGTTGACAAACACGCTCTTTTTGCTGCCAATCATCGGTGCAGTATTTGTGATCGAGGCTGGCTCAAGCTTGGTGCAAATTGTTAGCAAGCGATTGTTCGGACGGAAACTATTTATTTCTGCACCGATCCATCATCACCTGGAAGCGATTGGTTGGCCCGAAGTGAAAGTAACGATGCGATTTTGGGTAATCAGCTGCACGATGGGACTCATCGGGTTGCTTATGGCGATGACGGGGGGACATATCTAGGGTGGAACAGCTAAGACGGCGCGTCGTATCTGATGGTACGAGACTACGAGACTCTATAGCGCAGCGGCGTCATCGCCCTGATTATCAGATCGTTCTCTATGTAGGGCTCTTAATGTTATTGGGACTGGTAATTATGTATGCGATAGGACCGCAACGCGCAAATGTACTTAATCAAGCATATGGCACCGACACCTACACCGCGACTTACTTCGTTGTAAAACAAGCAGTAAGCTTGTTGCTTGCAGGAGTCGCATTTACCGTTATGGCATCACTGCCATTTGGGCTCGTAAAAAAACACGCTTCAACGTTATTGCTTATCGGACTAGGACTCTGTGTAATCCTATTTGTCACTGGCAATCTACTACATATTAGCAGCATTGCTCAGTGTTCACTTGGTGCCTGTCGATGGTTTGAGTTTGGGTCGCTCGGCAGTTTTCAACCGGCTGAGTTTCTGAAGTTTGGTCTCCTCATGTATATGGCGGTTTTTTTGGGTATTCGCATCAATCAAGGTAAGTTGAATGATTTGACTTCGACTATTTACCCCATGCTGGCAGTAACACTGCTTGGACTATTTTTTGTCGTCATTGTGCAAAAAGATTTGGGGACAGGTGTAGCCTTGGCATCGATTGCTTTTTCGATTCTTCTCGTGAGTGGGATAAGCACCCGTATCATGCTAAAAATCGTTCTGGGAGCACTTGCTGTCGGTATTTTGGCAATCGTCATCGCACCGCATCGAATTGAACGTGTGACCACGTTTTTGCAAGGTGAGAGTGCAGTTACGGGCAGTTCATCAAATGATGACGCAAACTATCACATAAAAAACGCCATGATTGCGCTTGGCACCGGCGGTATATTTGGACTGGGCATAGGAAACAGCGTGCAGGCGACGGGCTATCTGCCTGAGGCGATCAACGACTCAGTGTTTGCCATTTTGGGCGAAATATTCGGGTTTGTTGGCGTTGTGGCGATATTGCTAGCATTCGGCGCTTTACTAATACGGCTACTTCATATTATTGATCACTCCTCAGATATTACGATGAAACTCGCTGTTGCTGGTATATGGGGATGGCTGGCGTCGCATATTGTATTGAATGTTGCCTCGATGGTAGGGATTTTCCCACTGACCGGTATCACGCTGCCTCTTCTCAGCTTTGGTGGTACAAGTATGTTATTTATCGCAGGGGCGCTAGGAATGGCATTTCAGATTTCGCGTTACACGCTTCACCAACTTAGCCCAGTAAAGGAGACCAATGGCAATGAGACTACTTTGCGCCGGCGGGGGATCGGGGGGTCACGTTACTCCGGTCGTCGTCGTTATCAATGAACTTGCTCTGAAATATCCTGATGTTGAGGTGGTATTTGTCTGTGACAAGGCCTTTGCGGCGCAGTCGAGGGGGTTGATGAAGACTGCTCACGTACCCATCACGGTAAAAACGATTACGGCCGGCAAATTGAGACGGTATAAGCATCTATCGGTTATGCGACAGCTTTTGATGCCAAAGCTAGTTTTTGCAAATGTAGCAGATAGCGTAAAAGTCTTGATCGGCTTTTTCCAGAGTCTGGTGCTTATCTGGCGCTTTAAGCCAGATATCGTGTTTGCAAAAGGTGGCTTTGTTTGTTTACCGGTCGGAATGGCGGCGCGTCTATTCGGCGTTCCGATTGTCGTCCATGATTCTGATACACGACCCGGCTTGACCAACAGTGTGTTGGGCCGTTGGGCGTCAGCCATTGCTACCGGTTCGCCTACTGAAAACTATCGCTATCGACGCGAGATTACGCGCTATAGCGGGGTACCTATCGATAGGAGTTTTCGCCCCTATACACCACAGGAGCAACAGGCAGCAAAGCGTCATCTTGGTTTTGATGAGTCCTTACCGCTCGTAGTAGTAACGGGGGGTGGATTAGGCGCCACTCGCATCAATACGGCTCTTTTACAAGACGCGGAATACCTGGTTCATGAAGGTATTTGCCTTTATCATGTAACCGGTAGGGCCCATTATGAAGAGGTGAAAACATTGGCGATCCAGGACCCTCATTATCAGGTTGTGCCATTTGTATTTGAGGGGATGGCAGACATACTTGGTGCCGCTGACGTGGTTGTTTCTCGAGCGAGTGCGACATTTATCCAGGAGCTTGCTGGCATGAGAAAATCAGCTATCTTGATTCCAGCAAAGACACTGGGTGATCAACGGAAGAATGCCGAAGTGTATCGTGAGGCGTCCGCGGCCGTTATCCTTAGCGACGACGATATCGAGGGTCAAGGAAAGCTTGCGGACGTCATCATGCAGCTTGTTCGCAATAAAGATTACGCGGATCGTCTTGCCGAAACTTTACACAGTTATGCAAAACCACATGCAGCGAGTGATGTTGCAGCGATGATAGCAGAGACGTATCGGCAACGACACCCCTAAAACTGCTATACTAATGGGGTAAGATGAAACTATTGAAAAAAACACAACAAAAGCCTCCTGCTCGCCGATTTGTCTATGGAGCTCAGTCTTCGATATCACACGATGTACCGAGGCCCGTATCGACACATTCGACCGCATTTCGTCGGAATCGGACATTGACGGGTAGTCTCTCATCTGAGGTACAAAGTGTTAACGAGCATGCAGCAGAGCTTCGCTCGCCGCGTGTTCATGTCCATGGACTGCGCCATCGCCGCCGCCGGCTTTCAATACTTCTCATACTAAGCGTTAGCGGTGCACTGCTAATGGCATGGCTGGTGTACCAGTCAATTGCGACCGTTATGATACGTGTGAGTGGCGTGAGTGGCGCTGATACCGCTCTGTATCAGCGTATCACCCAAGAATATCTCAATCGTTATCCACTAGAACGGTTTCGTTTTTCGCTTGATACAGTAAAGTTAACTGAGTACATGCAAATGACCTACCCTGAGGTGGACCACGTATTGCCAGGTGTAACTTATGGGGATGCACTGGGTACAGCTGAACTGATAATTGCCGTACGAAAACCTGTCGTGGTGTGGCATGCGACAAGCTCCCAGTTGTACGTTGATGCCAACGGCAATGCGTTTACACGCAATTTTTTCACTACACCTCTCGTTGAGGTTATCGATAAAAGTGGCGTTCAGGCGCACGGCAATCAAGTACTCGTCAGTAACCGGTTTTTGAGCTTTATCGGCACGTTGGTGGGAAAAATGCGCCAACAGGGCTATGAAGTGATGCAGGTGACACTGCCCCTAAATAGTTTGCGGCAAGTCGAGGTATCTTTAGCGGATATAGCGTATCCCATAAAGTTTTCTGTGGACCGTCCGGTGGGGGAGCAAGTAGAGGATGCCGATCGATCAGTGCGATATCTCAAAAGCAACGGTTCCTCACCTGAATACCTCGATGTTCGGGTCAGCGGCAAAGCATTTTATAAGTAAAGAGGACTCTCCTTGCCAATCGGAGTATGTTCTATTTTTGTTCTGTTTTTAATACATAAGTAAAATATATATTAACATACAAAAGTAGGGGAAAAGCAAATATCGTCGAAATAGGGGAAAAGAATAGGGGAATAATATTTTTTATAAAAAAGCAAATATTAGCATAGACGGATCGCACGGTCAAGTTTACCTGATGTGTGGAAAACTACATCATGAGACATGGTTGAGCGGGAGTAACTTATGGCACAATATATGGATGAACTGCAGTGTGAAGTTACATGTGCATTATACGGGTGATACTGAAGTTAACAAGACAAAGTCCCCTTCAATGGGGGTCCAGGAGTATAATTGGCACTCCATCTAGACGTATGCTGATTCATCTTTGTTCAATATATTTAATGTCGTAAAAGGTATATTGTGCGACGTTAAGTCAGTATATGAGAGTTATTGTTACATTTACCTTCTCGCCCATAAATGTTTGATATTTTCCTTTGGACTATCTCCTACTTTACGTTTGATCCCCCTCCAGGCCTCGGTCTGTCACATGGTACCGTTGGCTTCCGTTGATATATCCGGCCCATTTGGACACCATCAGTAAAAACAAACCTGGGCGTTGCTACTCAAATAGCAATGCTCTATTTTTGTTCTGTTTCATTTTTTTGATTACTAGCAAGTATGTGGGGAGTTTGTTACCATAGAAATGGCCCGGAACGGACTAAGTTCAGCACCATATATCCTGGCGGTGCCTAATCCGGGCTGCCACACTGATAAGGTTTTGACTAATATTTGATTAGCGAAGTGAGAGGAAGGTAGGATCGCGCGGTGATGATTCTGGTTTTGCTGCCGGTCGGCTAGGGGTTGTCCCCTGCTCGCGCTCGACAGAAATGGGCGAATCTGAAGTCGGTTTACGTTTCCGGCTACGACTACGCCTTTTCTTTGCCTGTCCTTGGTTTTCATTATCAACCACCGACAGGGGGGATGATGCGACGGCTGCGGTCGGGAGGGGGCTTGATGCTACTCTCCCCTGCTGTTGGATAAGCGATGTGTTGAGCGAATCTGGAGTAACGGTTTGAGTATGAGCATTTATCGGCCAGAGACGCTCAACGCTCACTGGGGGTGTATTTGTTGGAGTGGGCGCCTGAGGGGGCTTTTTGTTTGGGTCTGAAGGCATAATTCGTTCGTCAATTTCGTGCTGGATATCTTCTCGGGTTCGGCTATAATGCATGCGGGTATACTCGATGATGCGGCCAGTATTGTCTTCTTGCGGTATGGGCAGGTTTAATGTGGTAGCACTAAACGCTGGCGCCTTCTCGCCGTTGATTACCATATTGATAATAAAATGCCGATTGTGCATCTGTAAGAGGTCTTGCGGCTCAAATTGCGGCTCAAATTGCTTGGCTAAAATAGGAGAATCGTCGGGACTGACACGGAAGCTGATCATCGTGCCAACGTTGCCGAAGACAGCGTTGCGTACCTCTTCGCTCATCTGAGAGATGTATTGATTGGCGACGGTGAGGTTAAGCCCATATTTGCGTGCCTCAGACAAAATAGTAGCAAACGAATCAGTCGCGAAGTTTTGAAACTCGTCAACGTACAGATAAAACGGCCGGCGATCCTCGACATTTGGAATATCGCTGCGGCTCATGGCCGCGAGCTGAATCTTTGTCACCAGGAAAGCGCCCAAGATTGAGGCATTATCTTCGCCGATCAATCCTTTTGATAGATTGACAATCAGGATTTTGCCCTCATCCATAATCTTCCGAATATTGAACGTACTCTTTGGCTGGCCGATAATGTTGCGGATAATGGGGTTGGCGGTAAAGGCGCCTACCTTATTGAGTACAGGAGCGATTGCTTCGGCCTGAAACTTATCTGTCCAGCTGGCAAACTCGACATTCCAAAACTGAAGCACTACTGTATCGGTACAGTACCCTAGTGTTTCCTTGCGGAACTTTTTGTCGGTGAGCATGCGTGTGATATCGAGCATAGTTGTCTCGGGTCGGTCAAGGAGTGCCAAAATTGTATAGCGGAGAATATACTCGAGGCGAGGTCCCCAGGATTCGCCAAACATGCGCTTGAGGACACCGATAACCTCTGAACTGATATTTGTTTTTTGGTTGGGGTTTGTAACTTCGAGCGGGTTAAACCCGAGAGGAAATGCTGTGTCGGCCGGGTTGAAGTAGACGACGTCTTGCAGACGGCTCCCTGGTATGAAGCGCATGTTGTCTACGGCGAAGTCGCCGTGCGGGTCGATGATGGCGTAGCCTTGGTTGTGAAAGATGTCACTCAGCGCAAACAGCTCGAGCGTACCGGACTTCCCTGCTCCAGTCTGTCCGATGATGTAGACGTGGCGGCTACGGTCATAGCGAAGCATGCCGAATTGGTGATTGATACCGCGGAAATTGGTCAGGCCAAAAGCAGAAATATTCTCATCGATCGCCATATCACCAGTGATAACCGGTAGTTTTGCTGGCGGTTCGGCTGTTTTGCTGCTCGCCCAAACAATATTGGGCGTTTCGACATTGGTGTGTGGCAGGTGGAATACCGAGGCCACCTCTTCGATATTGAGGATATATCCCCTATCGGCAAAGAGGCGAGACTTGTATTTAGCAAGATCCTCTTTTTTGAAACTATCGGTTGTCATTTTGAAGCCATTGAGGTTTGTGCTATTGAACTGTTTGAAGGTCCCGACGATGGCCTGCATACGGAGTTTGGCGTTTGCCGTACTCTCCCCTAGATAGGCGACACGGATTTTGGTTTGGTAGCCCAGCTTTGTCGCTTTTTTTTCGGCCTCGGCGATACGTGTTTTGTCACGTTCTGAGACCTCTTTGACAGTAGTGCCGCTCACTCCCTGCTCTGGGGGTTGCCAGAGGGCCATAAAGAGGCCGGCAAACCATTTGAGGTTGAAGTCGCCATTGAAAAACGCCGCTGTGCCGTTTTTGACACTTCGCACCCAGGATTCTGAGGCTTTGTGCCATTCATCGGCGATAGGTCGTACTAACATTTGAATCCAAATCTCTTCGTCAGTATCTTCTAGCTTGGCGAGCGTTCCCGTGATGCCGGCGAGCGGGTCAACCTCAAAACTTTGGAAGGTCTTGATGGGGAGAAATTCTCGGTCTGTGAGGGTAATTTCGGAAGTATAGACAACGCTATGTTGGCGCTCATGTGAGACATAATCTTCATCAGCAGTGTGAATTTGAACCTGAGGGTACTGGGAATATACTTGGCCCTCGACGAAGCTCTGCAATGTCTTGGGAACCCATACATAAAAACGGATTCTACCGGCGACTGAAGCAATCTCAAAGCTGAGGTGTTCTTGGTATCCCCCATTTGCACGGAGCTCTTTGGCATCGCGCAGGATACCGTGCAGGCTGGCAAACATCTGCTCGGCGGCAAGCTCACTCTTGTCATTCGCCTTTGGAATCTCAAGCGCCAGGAGGACACTCTCGACATCTCTTACCATATCGATGCGTTGATAATTGCGCCATGTCAGGTAGAGAAGGATGACAACAATAGGTACCCAGACGTACCATTGAAGCAACAGAGAGACAAACCACGTGATAAATGCCATAACTTAGTGCTTCTCATTATATCATACCTCTGTTAATTTTGCAAGAGTAAGCATGATCAGATAATGACAAAACCCGCCACCGGCGAGTCGTGCGCACTCGCATGGTGCGAGTAGCGGGTTCTGTCGGTTGGCGGGTTATCTAGTAGTTGGAGACCACCTGGTACCCCGCATTCCAGACGGCCGTGAGGCCCTCTGCAAATGCCACCATCTCCTCCCAGCCGATCGGGTCACCCTCGACGGGCTTGAAGACGATTTTGAGGTCCAGCTTGGGGCCGTCGGTGAACTCGAGGGTGATATGGGGGTCATTGCCGGTGGCTTCGATGGTGAGCCGACTCGCCGAATCCCTCCCCTTATCATCACTGAGCTCTTGGACGATAACGCTCGTTGCGTACCGGTGCACGTGCGCCGTTCCGCCGCGACGGGTCCCACGTCCGGAACCGTAGTACCGGAATATCCTGACGGTGCCATTTCTGGTGGACATGTTTCCTTTTTCTACTAGGAAAATTCGGGAGCAAAACGCACCCCGATGAACGTGATTATATACTTTTCATATAAATAAGTCAAATCAAGGTCTCATAAAGTATACAGCGTAAACAAAAGAGCTCGCTGTGATGCGAGACTCTTATGATTTAGCTTTCGGGGTTTTATTTACCGTCAACTTCAGCGAGAGTGTATGTGGCCTTAGCGACACGTTTGAACTCTGATTTGCTCTGGAGGTTGAGGAGAATAGTCGTCTCCTTGACTTGTCGGCTTTTGAGTACGCGTTTGACAATTTCGTCGCGGTGGAGGGGCTCCCCCGCTTTTTTGAGCACCTTGGTGATAATATCGCTCACGGTACCCTTGCTATAGCCCCACTCGTCGAGGGCATAGATACCGCGGCCGATGAGGACAAAGCGCTTGTCTTTGATAAGCTCATTGTGGATGGCCTGCGTGGTCACGTCTTTGCGTTTGAAATCACTCTGCTTGATCGTTTTTGCGATGTCGCTGAAATGGAGTGGTTTACCACCATCAGCGAGGATAACGTAGATCTTGTCGCGGATATTTTTTGGATTGACGGTAGGCCATTTGACGAGACCCCATACGTCCTTGAGGCTTGCGAGGAGCTTACTGAGGCTTGCGAGCGCACGAACTTGGTTTGGGTTTTCATAGCTGAGCATATCGTGGAGCTGCTCGATACCAACTGGTTCGCCATGTTTCTTGATAGTTTTGACGATGTCGTCCACCGAAGCGCGTACTTTCTTTTCGTCGCCATACTCTGCGATACCAACGCCCAGATAGTAATTGTCGTTTTCATTGATAACTATTAGCTTTGGTGATAACTCACCGATAAATGCGACATGCGCTTTGGTTTGAGCCGAAGGAGCTGTGGTGACAAGGCGCGTCGCGAGGTCTTGCACGCGAGCGACGCGGCCGTTTTCGCTAAGATCGCGAATAATGAGTCGCTCTACGTCGTGGATGGCTGGTATCTTTCCTTCGTCGGCAGCGATTTTGAGACGGATGAGGATGGCTTTTTCGAGCTGGCGGACGCGCTCGCGAGTGATACCGAGTAACTCGCCGATTTGTTCCAACGTTTCGCGTCGGTCAAAAAGTCCAAAGCGTCGGGTAATAATCTCACGTTCGCGCTCCTGCTCGATGACACGCAAGATGTCTTCAACGGCCTTCTTCAGAGTTGCTGCAGTATTTTGCTGTGCAGGTTCACTCATTACTTGTATCTCCATTCCTCTCTGCCTCACCTCTGGAAATTATGTTTACTATTGAATCTTGGTTTTGATTATAGAACAATATTTCCAAAATGTCAAACCCCAAATTCTCTATGGCATTATTATAGCACAATGTCGACGCTTATGGTAAATACTTTTTTGAGACTTTTTATATCAAAAAATGATGGTGAGGCTAACCATCATCTTCAATACTGTCAACTTTCACCCCTGTTTTATTGCTATAGTTGCCAATGGAAAACGTGGCAAATATTACACCAGCTATAGCCAATTTTACGAAGAGAGCCCGCCCCAGAGGAGCGGTGGACCGAAGCCGGGGTGACGGCTTGGGACGGGCTCTCTCTGGTGCGGGCTGGAGCTCACACCTCGATGTTGTTCGGGGGCCTGAGAGGGTGGCTGTTCCTGTTGAGCAGCCAAAAGGCGCTACAGCCGCCGAGGGCCCACCAGAAGTCACTGGCGAGTTGGTGCTGGTGACGTAATAGCTCACCCCCAAGCCACCCACCCAGCGTCCAGCCGGCGACTCCTACGGGGAACCAGGTCCCCCGTAGGATCTCGTACCTGAAGACGGCTCTGACGATGAGCCAGAGGAGCAGGCCGACCATCAGGCCGCTGATGTAGATCTCGAACGGGATGCTGTTCATCTCAGATGCCTTTCTCGAGAGGAGCTGACAGGAGTCGAAGAGACTCAAGTTCGTACGTAATTATATCAAATAACGGTATAAAAGTCAATATCTGATAGAGGTAGTTATGCCTTTTTGCGTCGTGGGATGCGGCGTGCTTTGCCTTTTGCTGGCGCTGATTCTAAGAGCTGTTTTGCTTCTGATTCTTTGATAGTCTTGGGGTCAGTATCTTTTGGTATCTTGGCATTTTTTTTGCCATCGGTGATGTAGGGACCAAAGCGGCCGTTGAGGATTTTTATCGTACCAAAGTCGGCAATAGTTTTTTCGGCTTCGGCGTGTAACTTAGCAGAGTAGAGCTCGCGTGCATCAGCGAGCGCGATAGTACGAGGATCGTGGTCCTTGATCGAGACAAACAGCTTGCCAACTTGGATATAGGGGCCAAAGCGGCCGACGTTTGCCTTGATGTCTTGACCATCTTCTGTCTGACCGACGAGTCGTGGTAAGGTAAAGGCTTCAAGCGCTTGCTCGAGTGTCACCGAATCGATACTCGTACCTTTTGGCAATGGCGCAAACTGGGGTTTATTTCCCTCCTCGGTGTTACCGAGCTGGAGCATCGGACCATAGCGGCCAAAACGAGCGATAATAGGCTGATTGGTTTTGGGATCAAGACCAATCTCTTTACTATGTCCCACACTGCTGCGGTCGATATCTCCCGATTTCTCAATGAGCTGATGAAAGGGTGTATAGAACTCTTGGAGCATCATATTTCGCGGTAACTTGTCTCCGGCGATATCGTCGAAGTGCTCTTCAACACTAGCGGTAAAGCCATAGTCGATCACTTGATTGAAGTGTTTGCCAAGGAAGTCGCTGATGAGTTCACCGGCGGGCGTTGGTACTAATTTACCTCTGTTGGAACCGGTTTTTTCTTGCTCGATTTCGCGATGAACCGTATCGTCGATAAGCTGGAGTACGATAAGATCACGTGGCATGCCTTCGGACTCACCTTTCTCGGCATAGCCACGGGCTTGAACCGTATTGATGATCGTCGCGTAGGTACTTGGTCGGCCGATACCGAGCTCCTCAAGCTTTTTGACGAGCATACCCTCGGTGTAGCGGGCGGGTGGTCGTGCGAAGACCTGACGTGCCTCAAGGCTATAGACGGCAAGTGAATCCTTGGTGGACAGGGCGGGCAGCAGCGTGTCTTCCTTGCCACCGCCATAAACGCGCAGGAAACCATCAAAGATAACGACTTGACCTTTCGCTTCAAACACGAGCTGTCGAGGCGCTACATTGGGAAGTGATGCGGCGTTCACTATGTCAATTGTGATAGTAGTGTTTTCCAGTGTTGCTGCTGCCATCTGACTTGCAAGGGTGCGGCGGCGAATGAGGTCATACAGTTTTTGGTCGTAGTCGCTCCCACTGACTGATTCACGACTAATGTCGGTAGGACGAATTGCCTCATGGGCCTCCTGCGCCCCCGCAGATTTGGTGGTAAATTTGCGTACATGGCTATACTCCACCCCGTAAAGACGCTTGATGTAGTCGGCAGCAGCCGAGATGGCCTGTGTCGAGAGATTGACGCTGTCAGTACGCATATAGGTGATCTTACCTTCTTGGTAGAGCTTTTGTGCAGTCGACATGGTGGTGCGACTACTGAAACCAAGCTTACTGTTTGCTTCCTGTTGCAAGGTGCTGGTCGTAAACGGTGCTGCAGGATTGCGCGTGGAGGGACTTGTCGAAATATCACTTACCGTATACTGGGCAGTTTTGACACTTTCGAGGAATGCTCGGGCAGTCTCCTCGGTATCAAAACGCTGTCGAAGCTCGGCCTTGAACTCATGACCGTTGTGGGTAAAAATAGCGACGACCTTGAACTGCGATGTGCTCTCAAAGGCGCGGATTTCGCGTTCACGCTCGACGAGCAGGCGGACGGCGGGGCTTTGTACCCTTCCGGCACTCTTGCCGCCAGGTACTTTTTGCCAGACGACGGGACTGAGCTCAAACCCGACGATGCGGTCGAGAATCTGTCGGGCCTGCTGCGCCTCGACAAGTTTCATGTCAACGGTGCGCGGGTGAGCGACTGCCTCTTCGATAGCGGACTTGGTAATTTCATGAAAAACAATACGGTTTGTCGTCGCGGGATTGAGCTTGAGGACTTCACAGAGGTGCCACGCAATGGCTTCGCCTTCTCGGTCTTCATCGGTTGCCAGCCAGACGGTCTCGGCTGCTTTGACGGCTTTTTTTAGTTCGGCGATTGTCTTTTTCTTTTCGGGGTCTATTTCGTAGGTAGTAGCAAAGCCATTTTTGACATCTATGGGCGGTGTACCGTCCTTTGTTTTCTTGGCGATGCTACGAATATGCCCGATAGAGCTAAGAACCTTGAAGTCTTTTCCAAGGTATTTTTCGATAGTTTTTGCCTTTGCGGGCGACTCAACGATAACGAGATGTTTGCTCATGTGTATCACCTACTATATATGAATGTTGGCGTCTGGGCCACAAATCCAAGTCCGTATAGTACGCGTCTCCTACTAAGATTGCAAGTCAAAAGTAGGCGTAGTACGAAAATCCGCCCCGAAAGGCGCTGAGCCGAGGGCTCGAAGCGGATTTCGGGGCGGCAGAGGCCCTTATGGTGGCTGGCGGCTACTGGCGCGGAGGATTCACAAGAGCCCGGTGCTGGTAGATCACGCAGGCGTTGCGGACCGTGTTTGTCTCTGTGCGCGGCTCATTGGTGGGCCGTGTCTCCTGGATGTTGAGCATCGCATAGAGTGCGCTGAAATCGAGGTCTCCCCAAGCGTACGCGTTGAAGAGGTTTGCCCACTCACTGGAATGAGCTTGACCCGACTCGCGGACCAGCTCGGCGTAAGCGGCGAGCAGCTCGCCAAGCAGATGGCGATGGGTCGCGAGGTCCAGCCGGGCTGCCTCCGCCTCAGAAGTGAGCACGGCGATGTGCGTTTTGCGCAGATCGTTATACATCATTCCCTCCCAGGATGATTGTCAGTAAGCAAGGGCTTCCCTCTACAGTAGAGGGCTAAAAAATATTATTACACTAATTCTAGTATATTGTCCACTGATTTGCGCCGAGCGAGCGGATGGTGCCGTTTACCTCAAGCATGCTCAAGGCAGTTGAGAGCGAGGCTGCATCGAGGCCCGTCTGGCGCTGAATAAGTTCGCCATCATGAACACCGTTTTGTAGTTGCTCGATGATCAACCGTTCAGTGGGGCTATATGTCAGTATCTGATGTGCTGGTGCCGAGAGGAGTTCGGGCGCGAGGATCTCAAGAATATCGTCTGAGCAGGTTACGGGGTGGGCTCCTTGTTTGATAAGCGCATTGCAGCCGGCGCTCAAAGGACTGGTAATATTGCCCGGGACAACAAATACGTCTTTGCCCTGCTCAAGGGCATGCATCGCCGTATTGAGCGTACCGCTTTTTGCACTGGCTTCAGTGATCAATACGGCATCGCTGATACCTGCCACTAGCCGGTTGCGCTCGAGAAAGCTCCATGGGCCGAACTTTTCATCTGTCGCGTGCTCGGCGATGATAGCACCTCCCTGAGCGATAATACGCTCGCCCAGAGAGCGGTTTGTAAGAGGACGAATCGCGGGGAGTGCGTTCGCTAGCACCGCGATCGTAGTACCATGCGCTTCGAGTGCGGCACCGTGAGCGATGGCGTCAATCCCGAGGGCGAGGCCGCTGACGATCACCACTCCTTTTTGCGCCAGTTCAGCGACAATCCGCGACGTCACCTCTTTCCCGTAGGTGGTGGGCTTACGGGTGCCGACCACCGCCAATGTCACTTGGCGCTCCGCGGGAAGTGTCCCGACAAAGTGCAATGTATTAGGACATTTTGCAATACTACTTAGTATCTTGAGGTAAGGATGTTCCTGGGGTGATAATACGTTGATTTTAAGCATGATTTGTTATGAAAAGTGTTGACATAATGTCAAGTGTGTGATAATATGGCTATGATTGATTGATTCTGCGAGAACAATCAACCGCACCTTATACCCCCTATTCTAACTTATGTTAGGGTACGCACAAGGTGTGTTATAGTATTCTACCCTCCACTGTAACACCGTTTAGAAAGCCTGGTGCGTATACTAACGCCTTTATCCGGCGGACCTCGTATTTGTGAGGTGGGTCACGCTAATACCCGATATTCAGGGTGGGATGAAGGCTGAAATGGCGCTAGGTGATGCCCACCCTTACCTAGCGCCTTTTTGGTTGTGTTAAAATACCTCTATGAATTCTTTTGCTCTGATGGTGCTCGCAATCATAGTAGGTAGTGCTCTCTCGCTGATCGGTGGTGCCTTACTTTTTTTGACAAAAAAGCGGAGGGCGCACGCTATCACGTATGCGTTGCCATTTGGTGCAGGTGCACTGTTGGCGGCGGCATTTTTTGATCTATTGCCAGAGAGTTTTGAGATGGGTCAACCAAGAGAATTGCTCGTGTGGGTACTTGTAGGCTTCATCATATTCTTTTTACTCGAGCGGAGCTCGACGTGGTTTCACCATCATCATGAGCATAAGCTGGGAGCAAAAAATACTTCTCAAAACCTTCTGGTGATGACGGGAGATCTCGTCCATAACATTATCGATGGTATTGCCATTGGGGCGGCATTTGTGGTTAATCCCGTGAGCGGGTTTGTGACGACACTCGCAGTGAGTGCACATGAAATTCCCAAGGAGTTAGGGACATTTGGTATCCTTCTGTCGCGCGGGTGGCATGATCGTAAGGTGTTGCTCGCGAACATCATGACCGCAGTTGGCACGCTGCTTGCTGCCACGACCGTCTATCTGCTCGGTACAACAGTAAAGATACCCGAAGCCGAACTATTAGCCCTCACCAGTGGTTTCTTCATCTACGTAGCAGCGAGCGACATTATTCCCGATATTCACGAGCAACCCCGGCGCGTGGGAACGCTGCAGGCACTTGTATTGGTTATGGCACTTGTGATGGTTGCCGCTATTATTAAGCTTCTCGGTGTGTAGTTACTGCAAAGTCACCAGCAAGGAACGCGTCGATAAGTGATGTGACTTTTGGGAGCAGCGCTGCTAACTGCTGCTGCTCTGCTGCGGAGAGTTTGCCCAGCACAACATCGGTTGCCTCTCGACCCTCATGGGTATCATCCCATACGCCAATGCGAAGCCGGCACGTTGTTTCACCAAGGTGGCTGGTGAGGGATTTGAGACCATTATTGCCGCCACTACTGCCGCCAATTCGCGTTCTTACGGTGCCAAGGGGTAGCGCAAGGTCGTCGTGAATAATCAAGGTGTCTTCGGGCGCGATTTTATAAAAATCGCTGATAGCACGCGCTGACTCGCCAACCAAATTATAGTAGGTCGTGGGTTTTGCGATGATGACATGCTGACCACTGGGGGCTACATACTCTGCTGTGATTGCATGAAATTTCTTCTGTTTTTGCCAGCTAGCATGCCATTGCCCGACAAGATGGTCGGCAATAAAAAACCCAATATTATGACGGGTCCCGTCATAGCGTTTCTCTGGATTGCCGAGTGCAATGATAAGTTTCATACGTATCATTATAAACCACTGTAAAAGATGACAAAGATCATTACTTAGGCAATTATATACTTGATGTCACCAAATCACACTAAAGGCGGCTATTCTTGAAAAGTAAAGCTACCTGTCATTTTCTAAATCTTCGATCTCTTTGCGTTGATCTTTGACCCACTTTGCAACTTCGTTATTCGTCATAGGCGGGGCTTGCGACATTTCTTTTACCGCGTCCTGAAAAGCAGCGCCAACTCTTACGCGGCGCTCATTTTCGCGTACAGGCTTTTCTTGATCGGCTTTAATTTGAGCCTCTAGCTCCTTGATCTCTGCCTTAGTCGGCTTTTTATCTGTTGTCATGCCTTGATTATAACAAAACGCCACGACATTATTTAGTGATACAATACATATGCACTTTTGCAGACGTCTCGATAGAGCCGCTCTGCTTCTGTCCTGTCAAAAGTACCTGCATCGTAATCAATTATCTTATAGTTAAAGTCATCGTATGGCATGACGTACCGCGCATTACCATACCACGGCACTTCATCAAACTTTTTGATGAGTTTTTGCCATAACCTCCCACATTCGGTTTCGTTCATCAGGCGCATCGTATATATCACGCCACTATGATGCCGGAGGATTGCCATGCAAATGAAATCAAATTGTTGTGCGGCAGGCTCGAGGCCCGCCATATACCGCACTGTGTCGACTTCTGGGCCTGACATCTGGTGCTGCTCACCGTTTTTGCCGCTGATGTAGTGGCCTTTGCTGTCGAACCAGTGCGGTTCATCTGGGCGGATGTATCTGACTGAAGTGAAGCGAGGGAGATAGAGCATGGTCTTAGTGTAGCATCCGATCCCTCTATTCCCATAAATACACCTTAGCGCTATACTAAACAATAATGCTTATCCTGCCACGAAAACGTCCGCACTCTATTGCCCGTATTGTTTTGCTTTTGCTTATAGTGTGCCTTCTTCTCGGTGGTGGCTACCTCCTCCTGCTTGTTTCTGCGCCGGCCATTGCTCCACTTGCCATCAAGTCGATCGATACAAAAACCTTACCTACACCAAAAGTAGGCGATAACCGCATCATCATTCCAAAAATCGGTGTCAATATACCCTACGGAACAGACGGACTCAACTCGCTCAACCACGGAGCCTGGTGGCGCTATCCAGAGAGAGGCAACCCGATCGATGGCGGTAATTTCATCATCGCAGCCCACCGCTTCACACTAGAGGGCACCGTTGCCGGGACGATTGAAAAGTCGCCATTCTACAACCTTGGCAAACTCGTGCTGAACGACCAAATCCTGATTGACTACAACGGCAAACGTTACACCTATTACGTTGATAAAATCTTTGATGTCAAACCGACACAAACGGAGATTGAGGCGCCGAGCAAAGATGCGAAACTCACCCTCTATACATGCAGCCTCGGCGGTTCAAGCGATGGCCGGCTTGTTTTGATAGCCAAGCAAGTGATGGCAGCAAACTAACCTCCAGCAATGAAGTCTCTCAGGCGTTCACTCCAGTCAACCGCCAAGCAGTCTTCTCTCCACGAGGCCTATCGACGAGCCGTCCGCAACAAATCGCAGCGCCCCGAGGTTGCACGGTTCTTGCCCCAAAAAGTTCTCTTGCTGCATCAAATAACAAGGAGTTTGCAAACACAGACATACGTGCCCTCGCCGTACTATGAGTTTACGATTCATGATCCAAAAACCAGGCATATCCTAGCCCTTCCGATTCATGACCGTATCGTTCACCAGTGGGTCGTCGAGGAATTCATCAAACCCTACTATATCCCGCGATTTATCGCCCATACCTACGCCTGCATTCCCGAACGTGGCACGCACCAGGCCGTTGCCACCGCTCAGCATTTTTTGCGTACGGCGCTCGCTCACTTCACCTCGCCCTATATTATCAAGTTGGATATCGCCAGCTTCTTCTCGAATATCGACAAAGCGATTCTCTACCAACTGCTCGCAAAGAACATCCGCGATAGGGAGCTCCAAGCACTTCTTTTTACCATTCTTTTTCACAATACACCCACGCAGGGTATCCCCATCGGCAACTATACCTCACAGTATTTTGCTAATATCTACCTCAATGAGCTTGACCAGTTCGTAAAGCGAGAGCTGAAAGTCAAATACTACGTGCGCTATATGGACGATTTCATTTGTTTTGTTGAGAGCAAAAATGAAGCGGGGCGCATTTACCAAGCAATCGAGTCATTCTTATACACCAAACTGCACCTCCCACTCAATCCTAAAAGTCGCTACTATCCGGCACGTCACGGACTGGATTTTTGCGGTTACAAAATCCATCCGCATCACAGAAGGCTTCGTAATCGCAGTAAACGCAAGTTATGTGAAATCATCGATGAGTACGAAAGTGGAATGGATTCACTAGAGCGTTTTGAGCTCCGCGTCAATTCTTGGCTTGGCCATGCAGCACATGTGAACGCCCACACTTACACGCGACGTAAGTTGGCTCGCTATCAGGAGCAGTTCCGATCCTTGCGCCAAAAAAACAGTCCCTGAGAGTCAGCGAAATCCGCCTACCAAAAAGGGACTGTCGTATTGATATGTTTATTCTCCCGCTAAGTAAACGAGAGAAGAGGACGAGTCTCTGAGTGTTGCGTGCATGCCCTTCGCCTCCGTAGAGCGCTACTCAGGCACTTTAGTTTGCTACACGCTGGACAACACGAAATCCGTTATCGTTGTTCGCCGACCCGTCGTTGGTATTCGCATAGAACAGACCAGCGTTCGAACCATTGTTCGCATTGCCGCCCCGGATAACCCAAGGGTTGTTCGGGTCGACCGAGTTCGAATTCTCGCCGAGCCACGACTGATTCCAGTCGGACACCGGCGAGGCGGAGGTGTCACCGTGCGAGACAAGCCCTAGCATGATGAACATGCCGTCTACAGTATACTTCGGATACTAGCAAAGTGATAGAATAAGAAAAGATATGTCCAAAAAGTACGAAGTAGTTGTTAAAACAGACCTTATAGATTCGCCGCACGATCATGAGATGACGGCTGCGGTTATTTTGGCGCATCACTTCAAAACAAATGTTATATTCCTGCGCCCAGAACGAAAGAAGACGCCAGATATAGAGGCCAACGGTACAAAGTGGGAAGTCAAGAGTCCGAAAGGTGATGGCAGAAAGACGATAGACAACAACTTGCGAACAGCCCGTAAACAGTCCCATAACATAGTCATAGATTTACGCCGAGCCAAACTCCACCAGAAGAAAGCGGAAGCACGGATCCGCTACTACCTCGCGTCTGGTCCGCATGACATCAAACGGCTCAAGATTATTACGAAAGCCCGAAAAATTATTGACATACTGTAAGTGTTTTGTTATTATGAAAGGTAGATAAGGCGCGCGCGTTACTGTACTGTATCAACCGCGTCTTTTCATTTTGCTGCCTCTTTCTTCCCTAAACTCATCGCCCACCCTACCACCGCGTCATCAAGATTGGAGAGCTTGCCTGCCCAGGCTGTCAGGTTTTTGTCGGTGATATAGCGCTTGTTGTAGGCATATTCGACTAGCACGGCGATCATTTTGATGCGGATATCGGCTTTGCGGAGCAGTTGCTCGCGATTATGGTCACGGCTGTAGTAGCTGGCGGCCTCAAGGATCAGCTCAACCACATCTTCGGTGCGGCCACGGATGGCTTGCATCAGGCCGAGCTTTTCGTGTTTCGGAAATTTCTCAATCAAGGTGTAGGTATAGTTGAGTAGCAGCGTCGCCTGGTAGTAGGTTTGGTAGTGGACGGGCGGCATCTTGCGGGCACGCTGGCGCATTTTATTGACAGCTGATGGTTTCTTGGCTTTTGATGGAGTTGACGTAGGTGCTTTTTGGGCACTTTCTGCTATTTTAGCTATTTTTTCACGCTTTGGCGGCTTCGCCGCAGCGGATTTCGGCAGCTGGTCTGTGGGACCAGCTGCCACCTCGCCGAAAAGGCTCGCTTGCACACTTGAAGAAAGTGGTTTCTTAGGCATAGTGATGAAAAGAGTTAAAGAGATAAACGCTTTTAGCTGAAGCTAAAACCGACTCTGGACAACACGAAAGCCGCTACCGCCGTACGCCGACCCGTCGTCGGTAACCGCAGAGAACAGACCAGCGTACGAACCACTGTCCGCAACGCCGCCCCGGAAAACCCAAGGGAGGTACGGGTCGACCGAGATCGAAATCTCGCCGAGCCACGACTGACCCCAGTCGGACACCGGCGAGGCGGAGGTCGTCTCAAAGAACGCTTGGCCGCCGCAGGTTGCCCAGGTACAATTCTGGTAGTTTCCGAAGTAGTCGCCAGCGGCAGCGTTGAAGGTAGTTGTGCTGTAGCCGTCAAAGTATTTGCTGGCTGGGAGCGTGGCAAAGCCGCTATTATCGCTATAGTTCGCAATATTGGTATCGTTGACGAGATGTGCCATGACATATTGCCAGTTACCACCGACCATGTCGTAGATGCCACTGGTGTTGCCGGTGGTGCTGGCTGTTTGGCCGATCGTAGTCTGGTACGCGCCGCTGTCATCAGTGCCAACCGCGCAGCTCTGCGTATAACTGGCGCTTGACGAACCACCACTCCAGCCAGTACGACCGTTGTAGTCGTTCCAGTCAGCTGCGACACAGTTATTGATTGCTACAGGATTTGCTGCGCCTTGGCCGTAGACACTCGTCGTGAGATACGCCACCGCACCCCAGTCGCTGTTGGTCATCATGCGGGAGTCGGTCGTGCCAGCGCTCATACCCTGGTAGGTTGCTTTAGTGCTGTCGGCGAAGCTCTGGGCGGTGGCGAACTGGTTCGAAACGGTCTGGTTGCTGAAGCCCCATTGGTTTGGCTTGATCGTGACGTCACCGCTCGTGACCGCTGCCGCCGAAGCGGTTTCGCTGGCAACATTGGCCTCGCTGCTGGTACTGGTCTGGTATTTACCGACCCAGATACCGTTGAGCTGCGCCGTGCCAAAGGTAAAGGCAGGGTGTGTTGCCCAGCCGCCGATGGTCGTGCCGTTATACGAGGTAGTCTGGCTGGCGGTTTGGAACTTGATGTTGAAGTTGTACGGGCTGGCGGTCGAGAGCACGTCTGCACCGGTGCCGTCTTGGCATTGCCCGGCACTGAGTGTCAGTGAATCGCTCGCATTCGGGCGGCAAACTTGATATTGGTAACGCGGGATGTAGGTGTAGTAGCCAAGTACGTCACTTTCAGGGATGATGGTGCCAGCGGCAGCGTTTTGATAGGTGGTACGCACGCCAGCCTTGACCGCAACAGCATTCGCCCATTGCTTGGCCTGGTAGTTATACCAATTGCCTTCGCTGTTGACGTCAGCCTTGCTCCACTGTGGGCTTGCCGTCGTACCGGTGTACGTGACGGGGATAAGGGCAGCATCCATGTCGACCTGGCAAGCACTTACTGGGTTGGCGTTTTCACAAACAGCAGGGTTAGCGGGGACAGGAGTTTCCGTCAGCGTGTAGGTCAACTTAAGATCGCTCGTGCCCGGGGTGGCGTTGGCGGTTGCGGCAACCGTGAGGGTGGTGTTGACTGCCGTGCTCGTTGCGGCGCTTGATGATTGCTTCACGGTGACGGGACTTGCAGCAATAGGCGTATCCGAAGTGAGGTCACCGCCCTTCACTGTGGCGCTGACACCATTGGCGCTTTGGGCTTGGACGAGGGTCAAGGTGTAGCCAGCGGTCGAAGTAGTATTCAATGTTGCCGTGGTTGGAATGGTCGCCTGGCTGCCCTGGGCAACGGAAATAGCTTGGTTTTGTGGCGTCAAGGCGAGGGTGGCAGTGGCAGAAGCGGCGTGGGTCTGCGAGAAGATAAAAACACCCGTAAGACCAGCTAGTGCGATCAGTGAGAAGAAGCCACGGAATTTGGCGCGTGCCGTGCGGCCTTGTTTGAGGTAGATGAACGTCAGTGCAGCTGCAACCAGGAGGCAGAGAGCCCCAACACCGACAAAAAGAGGTAGGTTTTCACCGGTGTTAGCAAGTGTACCGCCACTGTTTGCTGGCGCGGTCGTGACAGTAATCGTCTGGGTGATGGATTGGTTCATCGGGAGACTCCCTTCGCCACTACCTGCCCGCTGGGCGAGTTACGAGAGAGAGAGAGAGAGAGAGAGAGAGAGAGAGAGAGTTCTTGCTGCGAGTGTTTATATGTGAGTACGACATTCCACCAGGGTTCCTTTTGAGATTATTTGCTATCTATTTCTCTTTTTGACAGTGGTGGATGCCTAAGATTTACTTCAGTTTAGCATGAGAGGAATGGGGGTGTCAAGGAACTTTGGTTGAATCTGGCGCGGTTGCTACAGCTTTACTAAATCTATCTCTTGCTCCTCGTCTATCTTCTGCCATAACCTACTTGTAGTCGTGGCTTTTTCTAATTGCTCTCGTGTAATCGTCGCAAACACAATCTCGTCCCACATATCTTCCTCCTCAACTGCCCGCCGTATCTGCTTAGCCAGTTTTGTCTGTGTGCGCTCGTCTGGACAAATCGCCAAGACAGTCGGCAGCTCCCCATGCCCATACGGCCAGTCACCATCTGTGGCGTAATGAATGTAATTGCGTATTTTACGCACGCTCACAAAGAACGGCTTGGTATCGTCCCATACATCAAGAAAGTAGCGTCGTGGACTACCGGTGCCACCGCTTCCTGTCTTCTTGCCTTTGAAGCTCAGAAACAAGTCTGGCTTCCATGTAGGAAAGTACTCGTATGGTGTGAGCTGGCTGCTCGCAAATGAACGGAGTTTGTCGTCATATATGGCTTGTAATGTCAGGACGGTATCAGCTACGTTGAGGCAGTGCGTGATGAACTCTGGCGATACGGTTTTGTTTTTGTAGAGAGCTTTTATAGCCCACTCGTTTGTACTATCTGCTGGTAACTGGCGTGCGCCTTTGGGCGTCAAAAAATACTCCGCTGGTCGTCCTGCGAGCTTGTATGACTTGTTGTAGTGCTTGCTAATAAAGCCGCGTTCTTCGAGTATCTGTAGCTTGTTCTGTATGGTCTTCTGGTTCGGTTTAAGTAGGTACTTAGCTATTTGTTTACTATTACTGAAACGTACTTTATACAGCCAGTCTAATACCGCTACTTGCTCTAGGTTTAAGGGTCTTCTATACTTCGGTTCTGCTACTGTCATACGCTTAGTCACTTTCTTCTTATATTTATATATAAAAAGAGAGGAAAAGAAAAGAAGTGAAAACAGATAGAAAGAGTAGTTATAGGTTGGGTATCGATACCAAAGTTTTAAGAACGCCTGCAAATGAGGTTCCTGTACATCAGGCGCTTGCCGTCGATGTTATCAAACCATACCTCAAAACGCTCGCCGTCAGTCAGTTCGCGCGTATTCCAGCGGAACGTATATTCATCACAGTATAGCTGCAAATGCTTGGCGCTTACATGGTGGTAAATACCATTGATACCGCGCTTTAGGTGCGACCAAAAGCCCTCTGCGGTGTTCGTACTAGCCATGCCGTTTACAAACTCTTTGACGCCGTGGTTGACGCTTTCGTGCTTGAAACCAATTTTAGGCAGGGTGCGATACGGCATGTGTTCGTCTGTGTAGATCGTAGCGTCAATAGCAATGTTCTTGCGCGCTAGGTTCATGAGCGTAGCGCTACCTGTGTCTTTTGTTGCAATAACGCGTAGGCGGCCGCCACGTTCAACCATGCCGACGACAGGAGCTTTACTATTCTTGCTGCCGTGGCCTTGTGCGCCTTTGCCAGTAAGAGTCTTAAGTTTCTTGTTGTGGTGCTTGTATTTATCTGAGCCGCCTATATACGCCTCGTCCATTTCAACCTCACCAGTTAGCTTCTCGAAGCTGCCAGTTTCAAACACATGGCGTATACGTTGGAGCATAAACCAAGCAGTTTTTTGGGTGACGCCAATATACTTACTTAGCTGAATAGAAGACACGCCCTTTTTGAGGCTCGTACATAGATAGATCGCCAAAAACCATTTACGGAGCGGTACAGGGCTTTCTTCAAAGATAATACCCATACGGACGGTAAATGGGTTACGGCAGCTAGCGCACTTCATGCGGCCGCTGGCGAGCTTATAATACTTGATACCTATTTCACCACATTTTGGGCAAGTAACGCCGTCTGACCAGCGCTGCTCAAACAAGAACTTTTGACACTGTTCTTCTGTGGCAAATGAGTCGTAGAATTGGATGAGGTTGAATGCTTCCATGCCTCTATTGTATCAGGGGTAGTTGGTAACGTCAAGTATATAATTACCATTACTTATGATATAAATATTGGTGTAAGGGTAGACCAAACGATTGAGTGAGGAGGTGAAATACAAGTGAGTCCACTTGTGGATCCGGCAGCGTTTACGTCGGCACATTCCAGGGGTGAGGCTATCCTCTTGATGGTCTTGGGGACGGTGCTCATCATCATGGGAGCGTTACTCGGCGTCGTTACGAGCCAGTGGTTCACCGGCGTCATGGCTGTGCTTCTGGGTGCACTCGGTGGCTGGACGGGAGTTGTCCTGAATCGCGAGATTACCAAGGGGCGCCGGCGCGCCTGATATTCTGCCCCCCCAAAAAAAAGCCCAGGGAACCTCCCTGGCCCCCCGTCCTTGTTGGCGGGGGTTCGTTCTATGGTGACAAGATTATTTGGCGGATTGTTCGGCTTTCTTGCGCTGCTTGTATGCTTTTGTAACGGGTTCAAGACCCTTGGCAATACGTTCGCGGTTGGCCTTGATTTGTTTTTCGTCGCGGTAGCTAAACTTTACAGGAGTGCCACTATAATCATACGTTTCGCGCAGCAGTCGCTCCAGATAGCGTTTGTAGCTCCAGTGGACAAACTTGAGGTTGCTCCCATAGATGACGAACCATGGCGGAGCGGTATCGGTCTGAACCATATAGCGGAGTTTGGGGTGCGAGTTTTTGAGACCGGCCGGTGGATGTTTTTGGACGGCTTGCTGTAAGAGATCGTTGAGAACACGCGTCTTAGTTGCCTGATTGCGGCGAGTGATAATGTCGGTAGCAAGCTCAAAGAGTTTGGTAACGTTTTGACCAGTCACACTGCTCGTAAAAATGAGTGGTGCCCAAGGTACAAAATCGAAGCTGTGGGCTATTTTCGGGGCGAGGGCGTCGCGAGTAAAGGCGTCTTTTCCCTCCACACTGTCCCATTTGCTTACAACCAAGACTAGCCCTTTGCCCGCTTCGTTGATGAGACCAGCCAGACGTTGGTCGAGTTGGGTGTTTAGCTCGCCAACATCCATCAGGAGGAAGCAAACATCGGCTTCTTCGATGGCCTGGAGCGTGCGCAAGACCGAAAACTTTTCGATTCCCACCTCTTGCTTTCCCTGGCGACGGACACCCGCTGTGTCAATGAGCTCGAGTGTTTGGCGGTGAAACGTTACGCGAGTGCGCCCGAGATCGCGGGTCGTCCCTGCGATATTTGCGACAAGCGCTTGCTGCTTGCCAGCGAGCGTGTTGAACAAGTGACTTTTGCCAACATTTGGACGACCAATCAATGCGATTCGTACGACGTCATCTGGCTCAGACTCGCGTGCTATGGGGATCAAGTCTGTAATCTTGGTTAATAGCTCGGCGATACCGCTGTTATGCTCAGCACTTGTACGAATACTGTCGCTTATCCCTAGGCAGCGAAACTCTGTGTCGGGCAGACTCGTTTTTAGATCAGCCTTGTTTGTAACGAGGATAACTGGTTTTTTGCTCTTGAGCGCTTTTTTGGCAACCATGCGATCCTCATCGCCTGGGTACTCAGTACTATCAACGACAACAATGATAACATCTGCGGCCTCAGCAGCATCATCAATCTGGTGTTGAATGGTTGCCTCGAACTCATCCAATGGATCCTTGAGACCGGCCGTGTCGACAAGCCAAAATTGATGGTCTTGGTACTGCACCTTGCCCGTGACGTTATCTCGGGTGGTCCCAGCCTCACGGGCAACAATTGCTTGCTGTGAGCGGACCATACGATTAAAAAGCGAGCTTTTGCCCGCATTCGCACGTCCGATAATAGCAACCATAGGGAGTTTTGCCGCCATAATAGAGATAGTATAACAGAGGTAACGAGAAATAGCGAGCGTAAACACTATAATCTGAGTATTCCATAAGATTGACCAATAACAAATAAAGTGATATAAAAACATGAATAAGGAAATCATCTATGGCCGCACCGAGTAGTGAACAGCGACAACAATTTATTGGAGACAGTCTCGAGCGGGCATGGGGCTTTTTGCGTCATGAGGGTGTGAGGGATATCTTGGGTGCGACGACTGTCGCGGTGCTTGAGCGGCGGCTTAGCCAGGTAGTGATACCAGATATGGCCGTGTCGACTTCGGGGCTTGAGATAGATTTGCCGAGTCATGGTGAAAGTCAACAGGTATTTCCGGTTGTCGCCATGCTCCCCGGTGAGAACCTCTGCTATCCGAAAGAGATGACGACACAAGCGGATGAAGTTGTTGAAGCGCAGATTAGGCGCATGAGAGAGCTTTGTCCTAACCTGAGCCATCAAGATGCACTCGATGCACTTATACGCCGAGAAGCGTATCGCCGCCAAGATACCACAACTAAGATTGAAATGGGGAGGGGCTATAGTGCTCAGGTCTTCACGGAGCGTGGCGAACACTCTGTTGGTGGTACACGCTTTGCAATCTATCAACAGCCGATCGTTGCCTTTGCCATGCAAGATGCCAAGAATGTCACCTATCCTTTTGCGCATCCTGTCGTGACAACGCATGAAGTGACACACCTCGATGACTATAGTATGTTTCCTGTTGTCGATATGAACGTAACGCTCCCCCACGAGTATCGGCTTAGTTCCGAACTAAGGGCATATCATATCTCTGCTCTGGCTGAAACAGCTATCGACAGATACGGTCTCGACAGCAACGGTCTCTGGCATAGAGCAGTTTATCCTGGTAGGCCGACAGTATCATCGAGGGTTGAAGCGTTGCGCCGTTTGCACACTACGGCAGAACGTCCCTATCGACCGTTGCCATCACTATATCTTGCGCTCGAGGTAGAAGGTCTGGAAAGTATTTATCAAGCAAATATATCGCCTACTGAATATTAATCTGATGGTAAAGACCGCGCTTTATATCACCCAGTGAATAATTACCGAAATTAGTCCTATCGAGCCTCACCACTGTATATCCTAGTGCGGCAAAAGTACGGCGTATCTGTCGATTACGGCCTTCACTCATCGTTACTTGCCACTCGCGCAAATTGCCATCACGCAGTTTTGCTAAGGTCAGTTGACTACGTCCATCGTCGAGAGTGATGCCGATGTCACTAATCATTTGCTGGTGGAGTGGTTCGAGATCACGATCGAGGCGTATACGGTATACTTTTGTTTTGCGATACTGAGGGTGCGTCATGCGGTGGGCAAAGTCTCCATCATTGGTAAGTATGATAAGGCCTGAGCTGTCCTTATCGAGACGACCAACTGATTTAAGGTGTTTGAGGGGTAATGGTAGAAGGTCGTAAATTGTTGGGGTATCTCCCTGGGAGCGTCGTGAACAGACGTACCCGGCGGGCTTATTGAGGAGGAGGTAGGTGTACTTGGTGGGTGCCAAGGGTATTTCTTTGTTGTTTACCGTAATATGATCAGATGAGCTTACCTGGAGGCCGAGTTGAGCGGTGACGCCATTAACACACACGCTACCTTTTTCGATCAGCAGATCCGCTTCGCGACGTGAAATACCAAGCGCAAGAGCGAGGTATTTATTGAGTCGCTGTGAATTACCAGGTAACACGATAGTTCGTATTATACAACAGGAGTGACCGGATTGCTCGGTGGCGTCGGAGACTGAGGCATGGGTACTGTGGGCAGAGGAGGCGCTACAGGCGGCCGAGGTGTTTCCTCAAAGGAAAGACCACTGGCGGCCGGTGGGGTCGCAACTACCGGTGCAGAAAACGTTGGTGGAGGCGTTGGAATGGGAGGAGCGGTGGGAGCTTGCGGTTGAGGCATTACGGGTGCAGCGGTGCCTTGGACGCCGTTTGCCAGTTCTCTTGCCATGAGATTGTTGTAGTCGCGCGGAGGTTCTGAAGGCTGCAGTGGATGAATGACCCTATCCCCGAGTGTAGCCGGGCGAGGGGTGGAAAACGGTGCAGTCGGTTGCGGCAGAGGTGGTGGTGATGCCTGGGGCTGTGTTAAGGTGGGCGCTGGCTGAGGTGATGGTGCGGACGTAGCTGCCGTTGGTTGAGGAAGCGGAGCGGCAGGGGGCATGGGAGCAACAGGAGCTACGGGTGCTGGAGAGGAAGTAGGCGCTGCCGGCGAAGGGGGTAACGGGGCGGAAGTGGTAGAGGAAGCGGGCCTCAGCGTATTTGCAGTGATAGGTGCGTCACCTAAGACTTCATGCACTGTGCGTACGACGTCCTCAATACCAACCTGTGACTTTACCAGGTAGCGATCGGCGCCAAGGCTTTCACCCCGCTTACGCTGATCTTCGCTGCTAAGAGCGGTCATCATAATGACCTTAATGCCCTTCGTCTCGGTTGTTGATCGCAGGATATCAAGCATATCGAATCCACTGATTTTTGGCATCATCACATCACTAACAATAAGATCAGGACGATCCTTGATTGCCATGGCGAGTGCTTCTTCGCCGTCGCCTGCCGAGACAATATCGTATCCTTCCGCTAATAGGCGTACACCGTAGATCTCTCGTAAGCTTTTGTCATCCTCGACTAGCAGTATCTTTGTCATGTTACCTCCCATTGTATCCCAGGCATGTAAAAAAAACTATACCCCTCATGCTTATCTCTTGATTTCAGCTTGTGGAGACACACGTGTCGCTCCGTGATGGCTGATAAATGCACTTGGATTTGCTTCAATTGTTGACAGCGGAATATTTGGAGCGGCGTAGGTTCTTCCTGGAACGAGGGGTTGAGATGCGGGTGCCATCAGAGGTGCCGGTGCTAGTAGTGGGGTCGTTGGTGGTGCGGTAACCACGCCCACAGGGGCGCTTTGGGAAGGAGTTGAGATGTCAGGAATAGCTGGCAGTGACGGTGGCACAGCAAGTGTTGTGGTACTTGTTGAAATCGGTGTGGTCGTTGTTGCCGCAGCTGCATTTTCGGCCTCGATACTCGCTTGCTCAATCAGACGCATCGCATCTTCATGGTTGATACGGGGAAGCTCCACATAGAAGGTGCTCCCTTTTTTGTATTCGCTTTCTAGCCAAATACGTCCCCCCATTGTTTCGGTGAGGCGACGACAGAGATAGAGGCCAAGGCCGGTACCACCAATTTCACGCGTGTCGGTATTGTCCACTCGATAAAACTTTTGGAAAAGGTGTGCTTGGTCTTCTCTAGGAATGCCTAACCCCGTATCGGCGATGCTCATCACGATATGATTGTCATCACCATTGACGTCAACAACAACATCGCCGCTCGGTGTGTACTTGATGGCGTTCTCTATAAGGTTGCTCATCACCTCGCGGAGGTGATCGTTGTCGACATTGACATAAAATACTGGGCTCAGGCGTCGCCCGTTTAGTTTCTCTTTGGTGACATTGTCTTCGGGTAGCGGTTTGTAGATAAAATGAAGATTTTTTTCTTTTGCTTTTGACTCAAGCCCCTCAAAGATATCATGAACAAAGGGGACGACATCAACCACTTTAGGGTTATTTTTGAGTCGGGCGTCATCTGCCTTGGTGACGTCGAGCAAGTCCTGAAAGAGTCGGCCAAGGTGCTGTGCCGAGGCGTGTGCTTTAGTAATAAAATCACGTGCTTTGTCGTCGATGGTAGCGGTATTGGGGTTGAGTGCTAGGCCTAAGTATCCTTCGATAGAAGCAACCGGCGTACGCATTTCGTGACTTGCTGTACTGATAAACTCGGCTTGTTGACGTTCCTCTGCCTTCTCTCCGCTAATGTCACGAAAAACAATAATAACACCAGAGCCGGCTTGACCAACCGGTGACACAACAATGGAGATAAGAGTGGTCTTGCCCGAGCTGGTGACAAGACTGAGAACTGATGAGGTGGCCTGTTTGTTTTCGTTGAGGGCTTTTGTGATCGGATCATTCATGACATCAGGTTCTTGATTTTTGCCATCAACGAGTTTGAGTACCGATTTGTAGCTAAGGCCGAGTGCATCTTGCTTGCCCCACCCTATCAGCTGCTGCGCAGCAGGATTTATCAATTCGACCGACCCTTTACTGTCGAGAGCGATGACTCCGTCGGCAATGGCATTGATCACTACCTCAGATTTGCCCGAAACTTGGCTAAGCTGTGTCGCGAGTTCATGGTAGGATTTATCCTCCGAGGTTTCCTCGTCGTCATTGTCGCCCTGATGTCCCCAAATGAGCATGCCAACAGCAAGCGGTAGATCTCCCGCTAGGAGAGCGAGCATGAGACTATTGGTCGTGAGTGTATTGCTCGAATATTGCCAAAAGAGTATAGCGTTGACTACGATAAAAAGCATGATGATCCCCTGCTTCCCGAATACGCCCGCAAACACTGACGCAGCCATCCAGAGCGCGATAAATGGCGAAGATATGCCACCCGTCCCAGCCATCAAGCAACCGATGGTTACGAGCAGTAGGCCATAGATGAGGCGCGAAGAGAGACCGATAAATCGATGGGGGGTCCACTCGTACGCAATAAAGGAGCTTATGAGGGTCGCTGCGGCGACGATTGCCGCATAATCTGCGACAAGGAGTGTGTTATTTGGTTGCTTGACTCCTGAAAAGAACGACCACGCGTAGAGGCCAAGAACTGCGGCTGCTACTAGCATAACTGCTTCACAGAGCCGCCGATGCCAAAAGCGATTTAATTGGCGTGGTTTAATAAAATTGCCCCCTCGTTTGCTATCGATAGTACTTACGGTTAGTATAACGCATCAACGGGGGTGATTGCAACAATTCTGTCATATGAGGGTACGGAAGAAGCCCGAGAAAGGACCTGGGCTTCTCTCGCGGCTAAGATGACCACCTCCAATATATTGGGATGGTGTTGATCTGAGGTGTGACGATGCCATGGGGACTACCTGATAATATTATCTTTGTTGAGGTGGAAGTGGCACCAGTACTGAGGTGGCTCGGCGGTACTCGTTCCAATTTGGGTAGCGACTTGATCTCTGCTCGCTCGGTGGGATTCCTGATATAAAGATAATTAAAATACTGATCGTGGCAGCGCCAATCGTCGCGAGCCACCAAGAGGGCGAACTCAATGAGAGACACGCGATTCCCCACCACATCACGAGTTCTCCAAAATAATTTGGATGACGTGAGTATCGCCATAGGCCACTCGTCATAAGTGTGCCGGGTTTTTGTGCAACATGGCTGCGGAGCTGGTAATCAGCGACCGACTCAATGATAAATCCGCCGACCCAGAGGACAAGCCCTAATGCGGTCAATGATGACACCGCTGGTTTGTCAAGCCAGAGCGCGATACCCGGAAGAGATACGATAACGGCGAGGACTGCTTGTACTAGGTAGATACGAAAAAATGTTTGTAAACCAACAAACCGTTTGGGCCATTGTTTTTTGAGCGCTACGTAGCGCGGGTCTTCTGCTTTGGCGTGAAGCCAGCGTTTTCCGATGTGAAACGATAGTCGGAGTGCCCACAAGCAGATGCAGGCGCTGGCAGCAATCGCTACGGTTGAGTGAGTAAAATGAAATGGTATTTGAACGATTACCGATGCCAAGATTGCCATCCCCCATGCGACATCGACGCCATCGTAGCGTTTCTTGTACCAGCCAACAACAAAAGCACAACTCATAACAGCGAGTGCTGCAAAAAAACTAACCGCAAGATCGCCTATGACCACCATGTTCGCATCACCCAGTAGGCAATACCCGACACTGTGGCAGTCAACACCGTGCCCCAGATCAGGTCCACTATCACTAAGGTAAGAGGCCAGTTTTTGAGTGTGGCAAGATTGGTGAGGTCATAGGTTGCATAGGCGACGAACCCAAAGAGAGCGCCCATTCCTAGGGCATAGTGCCATGACTGCTTATCGAGTGCTGGTGATAATACAAATGCGACGATGCCGATGACATAAATAACATAAAATAGCACGGCTGCCGCCATGTTTGGCTTATCCATAAGGAGCGATCCGATTTGCGAGCGGTAAAACTTGTTGGCAACGACACTAAGCCATAGCCCATCGAATACACCCATTACGACGCCAGTGACGACGAGTCTCACTAGAAATTGTTCAACCATACTACTATTCCCCCTTCCGCTGACGGGCTAGTTTGCTTGGCCACCACATCGGCCGCCCGATATCGATTGTGAGGCTTGGTACGAGGAGTGACCGAACGATAATTGTATCGAGCAGAACACCAAATGCCACGATAAAGGCAAGTTGCGCCAAAAATAGAATTGGGATAACACCCAGTGCCGCAAATGTCGATGCTAGCACAACGCCAGCACTGGTAATGACCCCTCCAGTGACAACGAGTGCCTTGATGGTACCATCCACTACCCCCCTTTTGTTGATCTCCTCGCGCACCCGTGTCATCAAGAAGATATTGTAGTCAATACCAAGTGCGACCAGGAAAACAAATCCAAATAACACAACAGATGGGTCTGCGCCCGGGAATTGGAATACGTGGTTAAACAAGACTGCCGATACGCCAAGTGTCGCCTCGAAAGAAACGACTGTTGTTAGGAGCAGTATGATTGGTGCCACTAGGGAGCGTAGCAGAACCACTAAGATGACTGTAATGGCTGCTAAGATGAGCGGAATAATAACATAACGGTCGCGCTCAGATGAGATAATGGTGTCATATTGGACTGCGCTGATACCGCCTACCTTGATACTGTTTTCGAGCGGATGGAGGGCAGTCCTGAGCCTGACGATTGTCGCTCGCGCCGCCTGTGTATCCGCGCCATCTGTTAAAGTCACCTGGAGAAGTACCATTCCGTCGATGACTTTTGGCGTGGCGTTTTTGAAGGGCGAAAACGATTCAACTGGGGTGCCGGCAGGGATTTGACCACGCTTTGCGATAGCTGCCTGCAAGGTTTCGAGCAGTTTTTGCTTACTTTTGCCAATCGGGGCGGTTCCAGATGGTGATCCAGTGGCAGTGATGGCCGTAGAGGCAACGCCTGGATCGGCATCAATCACTGTGACAGATTGATCGACCTTTGATTCCGGAACAATAACGTAGGTAGGAGATCCCGAACCGCCCGGGAAATGATCGTTGAGGATAGCTTGAGCATCCCGTGCTTCTGACTTCCCTAGTACAAAATCACTTTGGGCAACACCGTCGGCTTTTAGTTGGAAATACCCCGCACACGCGACAATCAATAGTGCGGATGTTACTATCCAAACACGGCGTGGGTATTTACGTACGAAGGCTCCTACTGAGGCCCATAATCTGTGGCGCTGCTCGTATTTGTCATTGTGCGTTAGGTCGTACTGCGGCTTGCGAGGCCAGAAGGCCGTGCGTCCCGCCAGCAGCAATGCGGCCGGCAGAAAGGTCAGGCTGCTGATAATGGCTAAAATAATTCCGATTGAGCCTACCGGTCCAAGTGCTTTGTTTGATCCTAAGTCAGATAGCAGGAGGAAGAGCAGCCCAACAATGACGGTACCGCCTGCTGCCACAATCGGTTCCCATGAGCCTTTGAGTGCGGCCTTTGTTGCTTCCCATGTCGTGCGGTGTTCACTCAACTCTTCGCGTAGGCGGGCGATGTAGAGTAGCGAGTAATCGGTCGCAGCACCAATAACCAGGATCGACAAAATCCCCTGCACTTGTCCGTTGAGCTGGATGGCACCATTTGCAGCCAAATGGTACACGATGATAATTGCCGCTGATAATGCGCTGATTGACCCCAAGAGAACGATGACCGGCAGTAAAGGTGATCGGTACACTATGAGCAAAATAACAAATACAACGGCGAGTGCTACCAATAATAACGTGACGTCGATGCCACCGAAGGCATTTTGCAAATCACGGGCGAATGAGGCCGGTCCTGCTAGTTTGTAGCTAATGCCAATGCCAGCACCATCGATCGTCGACTTCAGGGCTGGAAAGATAGTTTTGAACTCAGCCCCTGAAGCAAGGGGAATCACAATGATAGCTGCCTTGCCATCATCTGAGCGAATCGGTGGTGAAATATCGCTAGAAACGCCCTCAATTGAGCGTAGTTGCTTGGCTGAATCTGTCAATTTCACCATATCACTATCGCTTATATCGCGGTTAGTGTCGTGAAAAACTGCAATAAGCGGGATCGTAGAACTGTCACGAAACTTGAGTAGCTCGGTGTTTACAGCAGTTGCTTCAGCGCTTTTTGGCAAAAAGTTAGTGAGGTCGTTGCTCGAAACTTTACTAATCTTTCCAAAATACGGTCCGCCGATGCCAGAGACTGCCAGCCACCCGACGACAATAAGTGCTGAGAGACCGTATAGCCAACGAGAAGATACACGGGAGCGGGATTTTTTTGTCATCGTACCTGTTATTGTATATGGTTTGGAGGAGTATTGATAGTGATTCTTTAAAGAAAACACCTCTTACTAACAAGAGGTGTTTTCTCGACCGAGGAGAGGACAGAGGGCGGCTAGTTTTGCTGTGAAGAGTCAGCAGTAGTGCTGCTGTCCCGTGGGGGTCGTGGACCTCGCGGTCCTGGACTGTTTGGCCCATCCTCTGTACTAGTAACCGTGAAGTTCGTGTCGAGATAGACGGTAGTGTGAGAACCGTCAGATTTCCTCATATGAACTTCGTAGGTTCCCTTGCCGTCGGCTTCGGTTTCGGCGCGAAGCACGGTAGCACCCGATACCTTTGCGGTCGCTGCGGCTGTGGCCTTCTCGAGATCAGTTCCCGTGAGAAGTGTTTCTGCCTTGCCGTTTGCAGTGTGACCACCTTTTGATTCGTCAAACACAGGTGGACGCTGTGTCGATGTATCGTTTTGGGTGGATGTCGAGGTGCTTCCTATTGACGAACTAGCGCTTGTCAACGCATTGGCAACATTAGTAGCTGCGCTCACAGTAGCGATTGTTCCTACAACCCCTAGTGTAGCGAGGGCTGGGATAAGTAATTTATTGTTGGCTATGATAGTCTCCTTTCGTATTATGCTCATCCGGATTGAGCGACCAGACTCTTAGCTGGTCGATACCAACTATAAGGAGCCAAGCTTGAAATTAACTGAAACAGAGATAGTCTAGCGGTCTCGATAACAATTTTTGTATACCACTTCCAGTGTTGTTGTGCATATTAGGTTGTTACGCTCTTTCGGATACCGATACCGCCTACTGGGCCTTCGCTGCCCTTTGTGTAGGATTCGGGTATAGAATTGTGATTACGCCATGTTTGGATGATGGGCTCGAGGATTTCCCAGCACGCCAGAACTTCTGCACTTGTCGAAAAGAGCGTTTGGTCGCCAGCAATCGCGTCAAAAAGTACTCGTTCGTAGGCTTCCGGATTCTTACCCTCGAAGGCCGTATTGTAGGAGAAGTTCATCGATACTGGCCGTGTTTCATAGCCAAAGCCGGGTGACTTTGCGGTGAGCTGCAGTTCAATGCCTTCATCTGGTTGTACGTGGATGGTGAGAGTGTTTCGTCCGCTATCAATATTGTGCCGGTCCCGAAAGACTACTTCGATCGAGGTGTCTTTGTGATCGAGTGCTTTGCCCGTCTCTAATACCACGGGAACGCCGTGCCATTCGGGGAGGTCAACACCAAGTTTTACTATGGCGTAGGTCTCAACCTGCGATTCAGGGTTATTCACCTCTTCCCGATAGCCTTGGTATTGTCCACGGTTTGCAAACTCGTCAATCGGTTCGGTGGGTAGTTTGATGGCACCGAGCAGCGCATTTTTTTGCTCATGGATAGCGTGACTTTCCATGGCAGTTGGCGCATCCATCATGATGAGTGCCATTAGTTGCAACAAATGACTTTGCAGTAAGTCTCGAAGTGCACCAAGACTCTCATAGAAGTCGCTTCGCCCCTCGATATCAATTTTCTCGAGGGCGCGGATGTGAATATAGTCAATCCCATCGCGGTTCCAAATACTGCGAATGAGCGGGTTTTGGAAGCGGAACGTCAGGATATTTTGGACTGTTTCTTTCGCCAAGTAGTGGTCGATGCGGTAAATTTGATGTTCCTCGAAGTGTGTTTTGATTGAGTCAATCAGATCTCTTGCTGATGCAAGATCACTGCCGAAAGGTTTTTCGATGAAAATGCGTCGGGCGACACCATCATACTCCTTGTTAAGTTCGGCCGCGCCGAGGCACGCGATAACTGGCTTAAAGATACTCGGTGGAATGGCCAGGTAGAAGATTCGCTGATGGGCAACACTGAATTCGTGATCTATGCCGTCAAGCATATCACGGAGTCGATAGTAGTCTTCTTGGTTTGTACTATCCATGATAATTGGTCGGATTAGTGATTTGAGACGCGCCAAAATTGCGGGGTCACATTCGCGGTGTTGTCGTAGCATTGTCACCTCAACTTGACTCATGACGGTATCGAGTGCCGCACTTGACTGTCGGAAGATCGCGACGATACTCAGGCGCTCTGGCAAATGCCCATAGGCCAAGAGCTCGTAGAGTGCAGGAAAAAGCTTGATTTGAGCAAGGTTTCCTGAAGCACCAAAGATAACAAGCGTGGTGGGGTTTGAGAGCGTTTGTAAGTGAGAATTACTACCCATCTATTTTTCCTCGTGGTTTATCGCATGACCGCCAAACTTATTGCGTAGCCCTGCAAGTAATTTAGTGGCAAAAGTATGGTGCCCCTCTTGGCTAGCTTGCCGTACTGCGAGTGCTTCACGGAGCGCCGGCATCGGTACTTGAGCCGCCTCAGCAGTTTCGTAGGTCCAACGACCTTCGCCTGAGTCAGCGACGTAGCCATCAATACCCTCTAGCTCAGGATTTTCTGAGAGTAACTGCTCTATAAGCTCGTTGAGCGAAGAAGCAATAATACTACCACCCTGCCAAACGTGAGCAATTTCTGCGAGGTTGAGACCAGGTATCTCGCCATATTTCAAGAGGTCATATCCTTCGGCGTAACTTTGCATCAGAGCGTATTCGATACCATTGTGTATCATTTTGACATAGTGCCCGCTTCCGGGAGTACCGGTATGAATCCAGCGTCCGCGCGGCATAGATAGCACCTCAAACAGTGGCGAGAGTGTTTGAACAGCGGCTTGCTCGCCGCCCACCATGAGGCTAAACCCGTTTTCAAGGCCCATGATGCCACCACTCGTGCCGGCATCAACGTACCGTATCTGGTGATCACGCAGGTCATCGGCGCGTCGAAGAGTGTCGTGAAAGTTTGAATTGCCACCGTCGATCAGCATACTCCCTGCGGGAAGGAGGGTTTTGTAGGCGGCAACTTCTTGCTCAACATAGTCTGAGGGAATCATCAGCCAGATGATGGGGGTATCACCCAGGGCTGCCACAAGTTCCTCGCGCGACGAGGCGGCCTCTGCTCCTTTTTCGGCGCAGGCGGCGACAGCGCTAGAATTGACATCGAAGACAACGATGGAGTGTCCCGCTCCCAGTAGCTTTTCGACGATTTGACTCCCCATTTTTCCTAATCCGACAAAGCCGATTTTCATTGTCCCTCCCTCCTTATCTAGATATACCTCGTAGTGTTTTGTAGTTCGCAAAAATTCGACCGGGAATGTATCGGCCGGCTGAGCGAGACTGTTGAATTGATCGAGAACGGCTGCTTTAGCGGCACCTTTCGTATAGACAAAGGCGTGATCGATCGACGAAAAAAATGCTCCTGAGATCGTAATACGCTCAAAGTCCGCAGCTTCATAATCACTTGCTGCGTTATCGCTATGGCAGGCGGGTGAACTGGGTTTGATACCGGCAATGTGCCCATCTTCTCCAATACCAAGAAGTGCGACGATGGTTGCACCTAATTGGTGCTGATGCTCGAGAAACGCTGAAAATGCCTGGCTGTCCTGCTGGCGGCTACCCCCTGAGAGTACGGGCACAAAGGATGCTTCTGGCAAGAGGTGCGCGGAGCGCGAGACCGCCTGCCAGTTTGAGTGGTTATCCTTGATGGGTACGTAGCGTTCATCGCTCAGGGTGATTGTCAGACTATGCTGATATGGCAGAAGTGCCCTAAAAAGTGGTTCTATAGCCTGGCTCGCCGAACCACCCGGCAGCAGCAGAAGAACCTTATTGCCACTATCATGAGCCGCTCGAACTGCTCGCTCTATAGCATCAATGAGTTGTTGGGTAACAGGAGTAAGCTGGGTCATTTAGTGGAGCACATCGATTACAAGTGGTGTGGTATTATCCCAGCTCGTATCGACATAGAGCAGCAATGTGTCAGCTTTTTTTGGAACGGCAAAGCTGATCTGTCCCGTAGCTGTTGCTCCCGGTGCGAGGTCCTGGGCGGCGATGGGATTCTTAACATGCATTGAAGCGTGGAGTGCCGAGTATTCTCCCTCGGGGGTTCGGACAAACAACTGGTTGACGGGAATAAACGGCTTCGCCGTAGAAGTACGATTGGTAATCGTAAAACTCATGATGAGCATTGTTTTGCCTTCTTCGACTCCGAAAGCGGGGTCTTCGGCACTATTTATGGTGACGTCCCTGACCGATGCCTCAAATGCACTGTTGAATGTAGGGTCGAGAGTTTTTGTGACATGCGTCGTCGCGGCCGAAACGGCGACAGCTCGTAGTTTGCTCTCGTTTTGTTTGGTGACTTCTACCCAAAAAAGCGTATTGATGACCACTAGAGCGGCAATGCCAAGCACCAGTGTTCCCATAAGGAGACTATTCTCATCGGTAAAGCGACGAAAACGACCATATTCTTTTTTTAATTCGCCTACTTCATCCGCAATGAACTCAGCGGGGGTGGTGTGTTTTTTGTGAAATAGTTTACGCATCACATCTCCTTTTATGGTTTGGTTGCATCATAATACCCCACACGGTACCCGAGTAAGAGGCTGCTAGCAGAATTGTTGATGGTGGCACTGCCGTGCGCGTGAGTAGTTGCTCCGCCGCTATCCTGATAACCTGGTATGCTTGCGGTACCTCTAAGAATCGTATTGATACTGTGATTACATGTGGCAGAAGTGTTCTCAAGTGTAGAGGTGGAGCCAGATTTAATGCCTCCCTTGTGTGTTGGCCGGAAGCTTGTGATGTTGACAACCCAGGTAGTGTTCCAACCCCAACAGTTGCCAATGGTACTGTGTGCGGCGAGATCGGTCGGTCCATAGCAAGGCGTTAGTCCGCCGCAATACACTGGTGCGGGGTCACTTACGGTAAGGTTGGTGCTGTTTGATGTGGTACCACCAGCGTTTGAGCAGCTAAGTGAATACACGTAGGTGCCTGCCGGTGATACGGCGCCGGTAGACTGTGATCCGCTGGCTGCTTTGCTACCAGACCAGTTGCCACCAGCTGTGCAGCTGGTGGGGCTATTGGCTACGCTCCACGATACCGTAGCACTTCCACCTGTTGTAATACTGGATGGCGAAACAGAGATACTTATAGCAGGAGGGGTTACGACTGTAACGGTTGCAGAACCACTCCCAGAGCCTGAGGAGTTTGTGCACGTTAGTGTGTAGGTATAGGTACCGGCAGTTCCAATTGCTCCCGTGCTTGCTGAGCCATTAGCGCTTTGGCTACCGCTCCAGGAACCGCTACTTGTACAACTAGTGGGTGCATTTGTGGCAGACCATGTGAGCGTGCTAGCTGCGCCCGTGGCAATTGTTGTTGGTGAGGCGGTAATCGATACTGCGGGGGGATTCGAGGAAGTGCCGTTACTTACTGTGACGCTTGTACTTGCGCTCCCCGTTCCTCCGTCATTATTACAATCAAGGGTGTAGTTGTAGGTGCGGATCGTACCGAGACCACCAGTACTTACTGAGCCGCTCGCTGCTTTTGCTCCCGACCAGTCACCACTCGCATTACAGCTCAGCGGCGTGTTGGTCGTCGACCAAGTGAGGTTGGATGAACCGCCTATCGTGACCGATATAGGGCTTGCTGATAAGTTGACAACGGGTTTTGGCGGCAATGAAACAACCAGTGTTGTGCTTCGTTTTGCGCTTGTCCCTCCCTGGTTACTGCACTGAAGCTCGTATAGATAGTTGCCCGCCGAATTCATCGTCCCTGTATTAAGCGATCCACTCGCTGTTTTCGCGCCGCTCCAAGCGCCAGTTGCTGTACAACTCGTGGGATTATTGGTCGATGACCACGAGATGGTTGATGTCGCACGTGTATAGATGGGAGAAGGGCTAACGGTGATCGAGACATCGGGGGGATTTGGGATTACCTGCAGCGCTGCGGTGTCAAAGGTTCCTCCGGCGGCATTGCTGCAGGTTAATGTAAATAGGTAGGTTTTTATTGTGCTCAGTCCTGCCATGACTTGTGATCCACTCGCTGCTTTTGCGCCTGACCAGTCACCGCTTGCAACACAACTGGTCGGAGCATTGCTTACAGACCACGAGAGTGTGGTACTAGCGCCAGGAACAATAGGCCCAGGTGGAGTGGCGGCGATTGTAACAATAGGAATATCTGCTGGCGGCGTACGCGCCTCGACGGTAGTTGTTGCTGAGCTGGAACCAGCTGCGTTTGAACACTTGAGCGTGTAGGTATAATTGCGTGTTTGAGTAAGTGAGCCTGTCGAGATACTACCGTCGCCACTTTTGGTACCACTCCAATCACCACTGGCTGTGCAGCTGGTGGGGCTACTGGTCGTTGACCAAATAATTTGCGTCGAGCTGCCGGTATACACCCAGCTATCAGTAGGCGCTATCGTCACGATGGGCGCGCGAGCTGCATTTCCTGTGACGGTACGGGACATCGACCCTACACCGACAGTTGCAAACCCCGTCCCAGTATCGGTCTTACAGGTGAGCGTAAAGAGGTAGGTTTGGACGGTCGTCAGCGCTGGAGTGTCTTCTTCGCCAGAAGCAGCCCGGGCTCCCGACCAATCGTCGCTGGCGATACATTCCTTAGGATTATTGGTAACGCTCCACTTTAGCCTACTTTTTCCACCAGTTACCACTGACGCGGGATCGGCAGTAAGAGTGACGACTGGCGGATTAGTGCCCGATGTCCCACCCTTTCCCTGCTCTACATTTCCACCTGGATTTGCTGCATCGCTTTTTTTGGCTTCTTCTTGAAGTGCCTCTTGGTCATTTGCGGTGAGACCATGGTCTTTACTAAACTCCTTGTTGGTACTGAGATAACTAAATATAGCAAACGAAACCATACTAATAATCATTATTGCTGAGGCAACAGCAATCAGGAGCTTCACTGCCTTCGGGCTGAGCTTCGGCAGACGGAACCTTGGCGGTTTGGAATCAAGTGGTGTCTTGATCTTAGCAACAAATGGATCCAGTGGCACTAGTATGATTCCCCTTTAGCTTATTAGTATCAGTGTAACAAGAATTTCATTGCTCCGCCACTCCAATCTGACTCGATGTAAAGCCAGAAGGGTATGGTATCAGACACGAGATAACTGAGCTGGCCGTTGATTCGTTCCCCTGGAAGCAACGTGCCTGCTCGGAGTGGGGTATCAAGAACGGAGGGGGTAACAAAGGCAACTGTCCCATCGGCAGACTTCAGATAGGTATCATTTGTCGGGGTGATTGTGATAGGGGTAGCGCCTGTATTGAGGATCAAAAGATCGATAACCTCGAAATGTTTACCCGTCGGTGCGGCGTAGGGGGCTTTGCCTTGGGTTTGGGTGACCTTAGTCACAGTGATCTCTACCACCCCACTTCGCACCGGTGAGCCAAGTGTTAACCCGTGAAAACTAGGCCCGGCAATTGTTGGGTGTGTGATTCGATAACTAACACTTAGTACTGTAAAAGAAGTAATGCACAAGAGAAGAGAGATGACAAAAAACACCTGAGAGAATCGAGAGAGTCCAGTAGTATGCCGACGCGAGTGGTTATGGTTTTTTTGCATCGTAGTATCCAATAAAGAATGATGTCATATTGCGTTCAGCGTTTGATTTACTGGCGTTGCTATGGTTTCTTGTCTGGCCTTCGGCACCGACACTACCCCCTAGGGCATTTGCAAGGTTCGTACCGCATACACCACCTACTTCTATGCTTGAGATGCCACTCTTAGCACGATGAAATGCCGCATCAAATCCAGAAATATTGATGACGCGATTACCGTTATATCCCCAACAGTTGCCGCTGGAATTGTGTGCAGCAACCTCGCGCGGTCCGTAGCAGCTGCTTGCCCCGTTGCAGTAGGTAACGGTTGGAGTACCAGGCGATGATGGGGCTGTGGGCGTTGTGGGTGGAGAAACAGCACCAGTTTTAACTGTTACGGTGACAGTTTGTTTGGCCTCTCCTGCTGCATTTTTGCAGATAAGAGCATATGTGAAGATACCTTCTTTTGCGAGCCGACCCGTGCTTTGGCTGCCAAAAGCTGTCTTTTGGCCCTCCCATGATCCTTCCCCACGGCAACTATCGACGGTACCCTCGACAGACCACGTCAGACTACTAAACGAACCAGTCGCCACTTGTTGAGGTTGTGCCGAAAAGGTAATAACTGGTATCGCCAAAGAAGCTTGCTGCGTTGCGCTGAGCTCCCTACCACTCTTCGATGGAGCGAAGATACCAGCGATAGCGATGCCGTTCATCCCGACGAGAGTGATAATCATACTGACGGCAACAAGTTTCTTTAGCCACATACATCTACCTCCTATGACATTCCAAATTCTTCGCTATGAATACTTGTGGCAGGAACACCACGTGCTCTCAGCTGCTTCTTGAGAGATTGCATCATGGGAGGTGGTCCACAGATGTAGAAGTCCTTTCCCTCCAATCCCCCACTGTTCTCGGCAATAAAATCAACGCTGAGATAGCTCGGTTGCTTATCGCCAATAAAGGGAATAATACGCAAATTGTTCGGTGCGCCAACGGCTTGCTCGGAGAGCATATCCCAGTTGATAAGCTCGGATTCGGTTTTGACCGAATAGTATAGGTCGGCATGTGCATTACTGCCCACGATATCCTTTGACATCGACAGAAAAGGCGTTATACCTATCCCGCCAGCAATCCAAATTTGCTGAGTGTTCTTGTAATTGACGTAACTGAAACGTCCGTAGGCGCCCTCGATATCGGCATGTGTCCCGGCTTTGAGGGCTGTCAGTTTGTTGGTATAATCCCCGAGACCTTTGATACTGATCTCGAGCGCACTATCTTTTGGATTTGAACTAATCGAAAATGGATGCCATTCCTTAGAGATTCCCGCACCAGCTCCGATGAAGCGCATAAACACAAACTGACCGGGCTTGTAGGATATCGGTTGCCCGACGGGTTCAAGCTTGATTTGCACGACATTCCCAGCGACAACAGTAACATCGCGGACGATATAGCGGTAGCGTCGGATGAGGATGCGTCCCAGTAGTGATTTGTAGACAAAAGCAGCTGTCCCCATAATGACGATCGCAAGCATATACCAGCGCAAGCCAGGCAATTTCGCGACGTCACTGCTGATAAACAAAATATGCAGGGCGGAAATGGCAAACGCTACGCCCAGAAACTTATGAGTAAATAGCCAGAATCTATACGGTAGTTTAATGAAAAATGTGATCAGCAGTAGGGCTACCATGCCCCAAAATGCGATGATGCCAAAAAAGATTGCCCATTGTTGCAGCACTGATTGGTGAAAAATATGATTGTCATCAAATAACGCTTGAAGTGGGAAAATACCGTTTGGTACAAGGAGAAGTGCTGCCTGCTTGATGTCGGTCGAAACAAATCGAAGCGCTAGCATGAGTGGATGAAATGACAGCATGATAAGGGCTAGACCGCCCAAGAGGTGATGTGCGATATATACTCGGTTGAGCCCACCAAACAAATACTCGAGGAAACGCAACCTCGTTGCATAAAGAAGGTTAAGCGCGTACATGACGGTGCCGATAAGCCCTGTCACTTGCCCTAGCGCTAGCATCACTTGCTCGGGTCGCTTGATATAACTCAGCGGATGGGCGTTGTGCCACAGAACAACGGGAATGATGCAGAGCAAAATAGTGATGCCCCAGCCCAAGAGGTACTCCCATCGAAAACTAATTATGACTGTTCGTTTGCCACTTGGTTGCATAAGCGTCTTTCATAGAAAAGTATAGCATAGCGTCTGTCATCTGGTGAAGAAGTTGCGGAAATTGCCTCAGGCTAACCATCCATGGTCTTTTTGATAAGCTGCATACGCTTCAATCTGGCTATCGCAATGAGCATAAATGGCCATGTCAGCACTATCATCCAGACCCCCTGCCCTACTGCACCGATGATACCAATCTGCTGTGCTATGCCCGCAAACAGAAGTGTTAGCCACACCTCGTGGATGAGTTTGAAATTGTTAGTGACCGATAGGAGTGTGGCCTTGTAACGACTGGAACCAAATAATTCTAACAAATAGTGCTGATACATAATACTTTGGTATCGCCACATTGCCATATTGATAACGTGTGCCGCTATCGCTAGCGGCAACGACTTGAAGAAGCCAATTGAAGTCATCATGAGGATATTCATTATGATATCGAGAGAGGCGTACTGCTGAAATGTAAGGCGTCGGAGATGGTGGACAATGTAGCCCAAGGCGGCTCCTATGATACTCGGCGCGGCGTAGAGAAGTCCCATATATTGCGGGTTGAGACCAAGTGCAACGAAACTTAGGTTGTATAAATCAACCGGACTAGTGGCGAAGGCCATTACGAGTCCCGCAATACTAAAGGACCAGACCGTACGTCGAGTAACAACTTGGCGAATTGCCCGCAAAAACGAAGTGTGCTGAATGCTGTCTTCATGCGTAATGGGCGGCTCGGTAAAAAGCGACGCAATCGCGAATAAAACGCCGTATGCAATCACGCCTGCTATAAATGGCAAACGTTTGTCAACTGGATACAGCAGCGGAATAAGTGCAATAATTCCTGCGTTGACGATAAGACTAAGTGACTATGCCCGTGCTGCAATCTTTGCATAATCACTAGCGTTGCTGAGTACAACGAGACTATCATGTACCAGTGCATCAACAGCGCCACTCATAAACGAGTAGCCAATTGCAGTGATGACTGACGCCAGCAAAATACCAGTGAAGTTTGGTAGGAATATGTAGCAGAGTGTCCCAATAAGCGCAAGCAGCGCACCGACACGTGCACTGCGTTTTCGGCCGTATATATCCGCTCAATAGCCTGTCATTGTCTCAAACAAAATGCTTGCTACGCTTCCGGCAGCGGCCGTAACGCCTATTTCTGAGATACTGAGGCCGATTCCCTGGCTTGCATAAATGGTGATGAGGGGTAGAAAGATACGCTTTGTAAATACCTTATAGACGCCAAATAGTCGAACATTACGGAGCATCTTTTGCGAGAGGTTGAGTGGCACTATGTCAGTATAGCAGGTACTATTTGGCGCTCCCAACAACAAGGTTCACTCATGTTATATGAAAGAATTATTGTCGAATTGAATTATGAAATGTCTAAGCCAGTCCACGCGTTGACAAAGAAAAACAGAGACGACACGGGGTTGGGCTGTGCTGTCTCTGTTATATCAGGCTTTATCTACGGTACTAATACCAGTCCCACAACGCTGATCCAGGTATCGAGTCGGCCGTATAACCCCAATAAGTGTGTATGTTATTGTGCCATGCGTATGCCGAAAAGCTGCCCCATGTTTTAGGACCAACAATTCCATCAACTGGCATTTGATAGCTATGCCAACTGTTTACCCACCTCTGGAACACCTTAACGTTATTGTAGGTATTTGTGCCAAATTTTCCATCAACAACTAGGTAGTAACCACCACTGTATCCATTGCCACTCCAAGTGCCGGCTTCTGATTGCATTGCATTTAACATTGTTTGGATATATCGAACACAATCACCGCTTGAGCTTTTCGAGAAAGTCATTGTATTGCACGCCGATGACGCATGTGCGGTAGTTGGTGCGTATGTCACAAACACTAAAGCTAAAGACAACGCAGCTGCTACAAGTTTAGTTCTAAGCATATTTTTCCTTTAATACCCTAAGTTAATATAAGGATCATTATACTAAACTTTTGATTAATGTGAAGTTTTCGATAAATGTCTAGATGGAATATTCTCCGGTTGACCTTATGGGAATACCTAGTTTATGCCAAGCCGAGCCTTCAAGTGACGGGGCAATAGCGAACTGCAAGACGGGTTCGATTCCTCCGAGTAGAACTCGGCGCAAACACCCCTGTAAAAGTAGAGGTGTTTGTGTGGTGGGCCTTTCGAGTGTGAAACGTACCTTACGCCGTCAAGGTCTCACCAAACCAGAGAGCAAATGGAAACGCTTCCGTCCACACATTGAGCGACCATAGGTTAATGTACCGGGTACGCTCGTCGAAGGGGATACAATTCACTTCGTACGCTCCGACGGTACGCGTTTGTATGTGCTGTCATTCATTGAACTATTACTTACGAGCTACTTACGCTGAGTACTCACTTCGCCGCAACCAGCAAGCTGGCCACCAGTTTGTGGTACGAGCACAGGATTTTCTAGGCATTAACTTCTCTATGTTCCAGACAGACAATGGGGGTGAATTTGGGACGTAACTCCATGACATACTTTAGTCGAAGGGCATTCCCCTTTGACACACGAGGCTCCATCACCCGAACGACAATACTTACATTTGAACGGTTAGCCGAATTATCCAGCAAGAATGCCGATCTTTACTTGTTAACGAACAGCGAGTACCAGACAAGGTTGGCTGGTACTCGGCTCTATTATAACTGGCATCGCCAAATAGCCATCGAGAGCAGGAGATAGATTGTCCAGGGCTAGGTTGTAACAGAGGTTCGAACCGATACTTAGATAACGTCAAACAAAAGCAATACCGTATGCATAGTAGGGCGTAGCAAAGCGCAGTTAATTATGTGATACCGGCACTCTTGTTGTAGTCACGATTAGATAGTATAGTTAGATTTGTAAGTTCACTTTAACTAACAGGAGGGTATTATGGCAATAGAACAAAAATATTTAGACCAAGCGGCAAACGACCTATTCTTCGCATATGATGATTCGTTTGGATATGCAGGCTTACCCCGGCCTACCACGACATATGACAGTGTTTTGGCCAGAGCCGCAAAGGAAGGTTCCACGAGCCAAAGCAAGGCCGTGTCGCTCATGCAAGAATATGCAGCATTGTTACAAAAGGAGGCAAATGATCCTAACACGCCGACAGGACCAACATCGTATGAGCTAAAAGAAGTAGACATATACGGGGTAAAGTATTATGTGCTGAAGGACGATCCAAATCCTCATGTGGCATTTCGTGTCGACATCCCCGGCAAATTGATCATAGGAAATGCAATCCCTGGCTCGGGAAGCGATGATGGTTATGCTCTTAACAATAATGCCGACCTTATTAACAACTATTTAAATAATAGTGCTATAGATGAACGAGATAAAAAGGTTGTTGCGCAGCTCATGGGCATTAGGCGGCCCACAGAAGCAGACATATTCAGGGCTGAAACTATCAGGAGTTATGGGGGTCTTACGCCAGGGGCCGCTGAGGAATTTGATCAAAATTTCTTCAACCCTGCCGCTGGGATTACGGAGGGAGTGCAAGAGAGACATGACGAAAAATTCGCATGGTGGAAGGAGGCGACAAATATGGAAAATGCGCAGTCCGAAGAAGAACTGCCGCTATACGCTCAATACGATCTGAAAATATTTGACCTCAACAATAAAATTGAGCTTTGGAAAGATCGTCCGGACGCGTTCCCTATCGAGGAAATAAATGCAGACCTGCAAGAGATGAAAAGGCTACAAGGCCTCTACGCTGCTACCCCAAAGCCAGATGTATTTAAGGATGAGGCGTTTAATTATGCTGCGACAGCAGGCTCCTCCTCAGGCGGCTCATCACCCGCGCCCACAGAAACAAATCCGAATACAAATACTACAGAGAATCCAAAAGATAGCACCGCTGACGGCAATGTGCAAACTAACATCTCAAATAACTCCGTCACCGAAGATGATACCTTGACGGGGGGTGTAAAACCAGATAACCAAACGGGCTCAACATCAGACTCAGAGTCAGGTCCAGAAAAATCTGCCACACCCGCAACGCCTGCTACACCTGCGGTGACGTCGTCTAACTCATCAGGCAACTCTAATTCTAACAGCTCAGCCGATGAAAGTACTCCTTCTCGCCGCGACAAGAGTACTTCGAATAGTCACAAAGGTGCAGCTGCTGCGAGTAACACAGATGTTGCTGAGGATAGCAACGCGAGTATCGCTGGCGGTACCTACACCGTGAAAAAAGGCGACACTCTGAGCGAGATCGCACAGGCACACGGCATGGACTACCATACGCTGGCGAAGATAAATGGTATCGCCAATCCAAATTTGATTCACTCAGGTCAAATCATACGCATCGGCGATGGAGGGAGTGTTCCTAAGGAAGACCTATTGACCAGTACTCCAAGCGCGGGTACCTACACCGTGAAAAAAGGCGACACTCTGAGCGAGATCGCACAGGCACACGGCATGGACTACCATACGCTGGCGAAGATAAATGGTATCGCCGACTCTCACTGGATCCATCCCGGACAACAGATAAGATTTAGTGATAGCGCAAGTGGTGGTCTAGGGGGCAGTACGGGAGACAATACCCTGCCATCCGGTGAGATTGGTATGGTTCAGTACACAGATAGACAATAGCCCTTTACTTGCTTGGTGATCGGCTACATACCCCAGCAGCACATATGTGAGCTGGGGTATGTTATTTCACAGTCTGGTCCCGGACCGATAAGGGTATTCTACTCTTCGCGTCGTTCGTGGTGGAATTCTACAACCACTTCGTCTGACATACTTAGGTCCGTCTCAGAAGAGCGCCCTGTAGTCTGATCGCTACTATGTGGCACAAAGAATACATCCCTTGAAGGCATCTCGACGTCTGACGAACCTATCTCTTGAAATACCTGTATGGTATTTGTCTGTCGTGCTTCAGGAACCGCCATATCCTGAATACCTATTTGGGTGTCAACTGCATTTGGAAGAACATAGCTCTTTTCATCAACGATTTCCTTCTCTGCTTGCTGAATAGCAATTCCTTCCAGTAGGGTGAGATAGTAATCTAGGCCGCCTAGCTCATTGACATTGGTTAGCGTGCCATTGTCTAATACATAAATTGTATCCATGAGTGACAAGAGGGCTTTTCGGTGGGTTACCATGAGAACGGTTTTGTTGGTCACGATTCTCGATAAAGCGTCGCGAATATAGTTCTCACTTTTGACGTCGAGGGCGGCGGTCGGCTCATCTAAACAGAGGATAGGAGCATTTTTAATCAGTGCACGTGCTATTGCCACCCGCTGTCGCTGACCACCGCTCAAAGAAGATCCGTTCTCGCCAACGAGCGTATTGATCCCAAGAGGTGTCTTAACAAGAAACTCGAGCACGTTAGACACTTCTACAGCGTTCATCACCTCTTCTGAGGTAATCCGCCTGTAGACATCGCCGTCATAAATATTTTCTGCGATGGTTCCACTAAAGAGCTGCGGGGTCTGGCTCACCCAAGAGATCTGACGTCTTAATTCTTGCAAAGAGAAACTCTGTGTGTCGTACCCGCCCAATAAAATACGTCCCTGGTCTGGCTCAATAAATAAAGGTAGCAGCTTTAAGACTGTGCTTTTTCCACCGCCACTTGGTCCAATAATTCCTACCTTTTCGCCCTCTCTGATTGTGATATTTAAATTCTTAAATATATCTTTCCCACCATATGAGTACGAGACATTGTCAAACTGGATAACCGGGCGGATGCCCGCAGGAATATGGTCACCCTTTCTTAGAAATTCAACACCTTCATGGTCGCTTAGCACCTCATAGATACGACTAACGTCAATCTCCTTTTGATACCGTGTGGTTATCTTTTTGACTAAGTTCTCAACTGGTCCTAGTAGGTACCCCATATACGTCATAAAGATGAAAAGTTCGCCAAATGTCATTTTCCCCTGCATGGCCTCGGTGCCACCAAAATACATCACTGTCGACGTTGCGAGGATCACAAGCAATGAGTTTGAATTCTCCAAAAGATTACCCCAAATAAGATTCTTACGACTTGCTTCGTAGCTGGCTCGCCAGTAGTTATCAACCTGCAATAGTTGCTTGTCTTCCAACGTAAAGGTCTGAACCGTCTCGGCATTGTCAACGGCTTCATTGATTGAACTTGCTGTCTTGCTGTTAAGTTCAGTTAACTGTCTCGAGTATTTACCAAGATGCGGACCAATAAGTTTCATCGTAACGTATAGCATGGGCATGAGAACAACTGACACAATGGTCAGCCGTGGATTAAACGAAAACATTATGGCTAAGACGCCCATTATCATAATGATCGAGCCGATGATAGATGAGGTCGTGTCAAGAACTAGGTCGGATAAACTATTTGTGACGACGTTTTGACGATAGACGTAGTCACCTTTTGCCAGGCGTTGCTGGTGAAAAAGTGGTAAATGCAATATGTGTAAAAAAGACTCGGTTTTAATTGAACGATTCAATGAAAAAGCAACTTTTTGAAGATGCATCGCACTAATCCAGTTAAAGGCAGCACCGAAAAGGAATATCAGGATGGACATTATCGCCGTGTATGCAATCAGTGCGGGCTCACCAGTATAAGCTGTCAGCGGCCAAGGTGCAGGGATCGACCCAAATGCTGAATCGGCCATGATCTTCATAGGCCACGGTTTGAGCAGTGATATACCCGCGCTGATCGTTGTGACTATAACTACAGTTACTACGCCTTTTGTTGCCTTTTTTTGGTATTTTTTTAGCCAAGTTTTGAAGTCAGTTTGTACTGTTCTCTTGACATTTACCTGCAGCCATGCATCAACTGCTGGATTGACCAATTCTGCGGGCCAGCCAATATCAATCAATACATCAGCCACCATATTTGGTTTCACACCACTTTTGACGGCCATGTCAACAGCTTGGAGTAACTGCGACATCACCTCATATTCTTTGTCCGCACCCCTTTTTTTCATTACTGCTTATTATATCACTCTACTCCGCAAGAGGTATAGTCAAAATTTAGCCTATCTACAACTCATATTGCCTGATGGTTTAGCCCTAATTTGACATAACAGATCGTTTGTATCCGAGCGGGCGCTTAGATATGAGTGCTAAGTGCATATCTGTAAGGACCACAACATAATAAGATTAGACTTACTGATACAGAAAAAGACCTTTCTGTGAAAGAAAAGTCTCTTATGGTGATCCCACCGGGAATATCTAAAGATGTAAACTATCCTCACTCGGAAAAATAAGCAAGCTGATTTTTCTCTCATTTCGTCGGTTTATCGAACCCTCCAGGTTCGGTTTCCTGACGGAAACCAACCAGAGAAAAAACACCACCGTAGGGTGATGTTTTTTCTCTGGTGATCCCACCGGGAATACTAGAGTATATTGCGCCGTCGCAGCAAGCTGCCGGGCAATAGCGAACCGCGAGACGGGTTTGATTCCTCCGAGTAGAACTCGGCAAAGAAAAATCGCCTACCCATGCGGGGTAAGCGATTTTTCTTGGTGATCCCACCGGGAATCGAACCCGGATTGCCAGGATGAGAACCTGGTGTCCTAACCGT